>Ga0209942_1000100_pt1 | contig 52803 bp, 57 predicted proteins | sample SalPonR1_A_D2_MG_FD_185695 | JGI IMG/M metagenome (GOLD analysis project Ga0209942, IMG submission 185695) | Salt pond soil microbial communities from South San Francisco under conditions of wetland restoration - Salt Pond MetaG R1_A_D2_MG... ...
GCTTTTTCAGGGAAGTGGGCGAGCTGCTTAACAGCCTGATGAGCGTCAGCGAACAGAGCCTGACGGATGTGGCCACGGTCATCCAGGGGCTCGCCGAGGGCGACCTGACGCGGACCATCAATCGGGACTATGACGGTCTCTTCGGCACGCTGAAGGATGACGTCAACACCACCGTACTCAACCTGCGCAACATGATAGGGCAGATCCGCGAAGGCGCTCTGAGCATCAGCTCATCCGCCTCGGAAATCTCACAGGGCAATATTGATCTGTCCCAGCGCACCGAGGAACAGGCCTCGTCACTGGAAGAAACCGCGTCAAGCATGGAACAGATGACATCCGCCGTCCGATCCAGCGCCGACAACGCACGCCAGGCCAACCAGCTGTCGGCCAGTGCCCGCGAAGAGGCCGAGAAAGGTGGACACGTGGTCAGCCAGGCCGTCTCCGCTATGGCGGAAATCAACAAATCCTCGGGCAAGATCTCCGAGATCATTGGCGTCATTGATGAAATCGCCTTCCAGACCAACCTGCTGGCGTTGAACGCGGCGGTGGAAGCGGCACGGGCCGGCGAGCAGGGTCGCGGGTTTGCAGTGGTCGCCGCCGAAGTCCGCAATCTGGCGCAGCGCAGCGCGCAGGCTGCCAAGGAAATCAAGACCCTGATCAAGGACAGCGTCAGCAAGGTGGAAGATGGCACAAGGCTGGTGGATGACTCCGGCACGACGCTCGAGGAGATCGTTACCGCAGTCAAGAAAGTGAGCGATATCATCGCGGAAATCGCCGCGGCGGGCCAGGAGCAGTCGAGCGGGATAGAGCAGGTCAACAAGGCCATCACACAGCTGGATGAAGTCACGCAGCAGAACGCGGCACTGGTTGAGGAGGCTGCCGCGGCGTCGAAATCGATGGATGATCAATCCCGCTCACTGCAGGAGCTGGTGTCCATCTTTGAGGTTGGCGATGACATCAATACCGCCCCGGCGGCCCCGCGCGTGCAACAGCCCGCGGCACCTGTCGGCAACAAAGCCAGGCGTCGCGCCAGCAGCCAGCCGCAGCGTCAAGTCGCGACGCCGCTGCGCCAGCGTCAGCGGTCGAACGAGGACACCGAAGACTGGGAAGAGTTCTGAGCGCGAGAGGCCAATAATCCACACGGGCTGGCTAAATGGTTACACCAGAATACTCCAGCGTTCAAGCGAGTGATAACAGCGTGGCGATAGCAGACGAGACAAGACAGTCGGGACAGCCGGAGCGGGCCGCCGGCCCGCGGCCCGCGGCCCGCGAGAGCGAGTTCCGCCTCACGGACAGCGACTTCAGTTTTATCAAGCAGTTCATTGCCACCCAGGCCGGCATAGAGCTCAGCGAAGCCAAGCGCAACCTGGTCTACAGCCGGCTGGTGCGCCGTCTGCGCGCACTCCAGCTACCCAGCTTCAGCGCCTACTGCCACTATCTCGAGAGTGGCGATGAGGAAGAGCTGGAGCACTGTGTCAACGCGCTGACCACCAATCTCACCTCCTTTTTCCGGGAAGCGCACCATTTCGACTTTCTGCAGCGCGAACTGTTGCCGGCACTCATGCGTGACAAGCCAGACAAAGAGCTGCGTGTCTGGTCGGCGGGCTGCTCTACCGGCGAGGAACCCTACTCCATCGCCATGGTACTGGCCGAAAACCTGCCGGACGACTGGAAGATCCGGGTGCTGGCCACCGATCTCGACAGTTCGGTGGTGGCCACCGGTGAGGCGGGCCAGTACACGCTGGAGCGTATTACCGGCATCAGCGAGGCGCGCCGCAGGCGCTGGTTTCTGCGCGGCAAAGGCGATAATGCGGGCCAGGTAAAGGTGCGTAAGGAGATTCGCGACATGATCACCTTCAAGCGACTCAACCTGCAGAACAACTGGCCGATGAGGCAGCGCTTCGACATCATTTTCTGCCGCAACGTGGTTATCTACTTCAGCAAGGATACCCAGCGCGCGCTGTTTGATCGCTTTGCAGAGCAGATGACGCCGGGGGGGCACCTGTTCATCGGACATTCGGAGACCCTGTACAAAGTCAGTGATCGTTTCAAGCTGCTCGGAAGCACCGTCTATCAGCGAGTGAAATAGGGCAGCGGGCATGGGATTCCTGCACCCCCACCGCGCCGATGTACCGGAGTCTCCAAAGCCTCTGCCGGGCTTTGAGCACGTCAAACGCTACTGGGATCCGTCGCGACACATGCATGTGGCAAAGCTCCTCCCCGGCGAATACTACATTTCGCTGCGCGGCGAGATGATCACCACCGTTCTCGGCTCCTGTATTTCTGCCTGCATTCGCGATCGCAAGCTTGGCATTGGCGGCATGAACCATTTCATGCTGCCAGACAGCGCCCACCTGGACGACTGGGGCGGCAGCTCCAGCTCTGCCCGCTACGGCAGTTATGCGATGGAAAAGCTGATCAACGAGATCCTCAAGGCCGGAGGGCGCCGCGAAAACCTGGAGGTCAAGGCCTTTGGTGGCGGCAGGATTGTTTCCTCAATGACAGACGTAGGCCGCAAGAACATTGCTTTCCTCCACAAATTTCTGCAAATTGAGGAGCTTAAGCTAATCGCGGAAGATCTGGGCAGCCTGTATCCTCGCAAGGTCAACTACTACCCTGACAGCGGTCGCGCGCAGGTCAAGAAACTGCGCTCCATACATAATGACACGATCGTGCAGCGCGAAAGCCAGTACATGGACGAACTGGTGGAAACCCCCGTGCAGGGCAACATCGAACTTTTCTGATAACAGGTTTCGGGTAGATGGCAGAAAAAATTCGTGTTCTGGTGGTGGATGATTCGGCACTCATCCGTCGCCTCCTCACAGATATGCTCAACAGCGCGCCCGACATCGACGTCGTAGGAACCGCCCCCGACCCCTTTATTGCCAGGGACAAGATCAAGAGTCTGGAGCCGGACGTCCTGACCCTCGATATCGAAATGCCGCGCATGGACGGTATCACCTTCCTTCGCAACCTCATGCGTCTGCGGCCAATGCCCGTTGTCATGGTATCAACCCTGACCGAGCAGGGCGCCGAAGTCACCCTTGAGGCACTGGAACTGGGTGCTGTGGATTTCGTGACCAAGCCGAAGATGGATGTGAGCCGGGCGCTCACTGATTACGTCGATGAGCTGACCGCAAAAGTGAGGGCGGCATCGGTGGCCAGGGTCAGGCGCCTGGCCTCGCTCAACGCACCAGCGCCGACACACTCCTCAGATGCCGTGATACCCCGGCGACCACCCCAGCACCTTCGCACCACGGACCAGATTATTGCCATCGGCGCCTCGACCGGTGGCACTGAGGCCATCAAGACAGTGTTGATGGCGATGCCGCGCGACGCACCGGGTATCGTGATTGCCCAGCATATCCCCCCCGGCTTCAGCACCGCGTTCGCTGAACGCATGAACCGGGTGACCCCGCTCAATGTGAAAGAAGCCGAGGATGGCGACGTCGTCATACCCGGTCATGCCTATGTTGCACCGGGAGACTGGCACCTGATGCTGGTTCGCGACGGCGCCCGCTATGTCTGCAGATTGAGCCAGGGTGAGCCGGTCAATCGTCACCGGCCCAGCGTGGATGTTCTGTTCCGCTCGGTACTGCAGTCCGCCGGGATCAACGCCGTCGCCGCGCTACTCACGGGCATGGGCGCGGACGGTGCGGCGGGCCTTCTGGAAATGCGCGAGGCCGGACTGCACACCGTCGCACAGGACGAGCAGAGCAGTGTGGTATGGGGCATGCCGGGAGAAGCCGTCAAACGTGGCGCGGCCAGCGAAGTGGCCGCGCTAGATCAGGTCGCGCGGCATTTGCTCGAGGCGGTGTGGAAACAGCCCCGAGCGATGTCACGATGATGGTCAGCCATGAGTGATACCCGCCACCCGGGGCATCCGCCACCCGACGACACCGGACAACCGTCCGACACCGCCGCGGCGGACGCGGCAACTGACGTCCGCGCGTGCAATGAGCTGGGCAACATTCTGGGCAGTGAACTGGCGCAGGTTGAGGAAGAGATCAAGCGAGTGAGAGGCATTATTGCCGACGCGATTGTGGAACTCTCTTCCAGCTTTGACCAGATCTACCACCTCTGCGCGGATAGCCACGCAGATACTGGCGGCAGTGACACGCTGAATGAGGCCGCATCCGGGGCTATACGGGCACTGCAGTTCGAGGACATCACAGCCCAGACGCTGGCGGAAGCGCTGCGCAGTGTTGCCTATCTCCGCGGTGTGGCGGAAGACCTGCGAACGGCAGAGGATGCCGCAGAACTGGTGGAGCGGATTCAACGACAGCATCGCCTGTGGGCGGAGATCCGGCGCAAGGCGGTGCTGCAGGAAAACCTGGATGCGGGATCCATCGACCTGTTCTGAGTCTGGCGGACAGACTCAGGCGTAGTCGTCGATGTGGGGTTGGTCTCCCGGCGGAGGGGGCGGACTGTCGCTCCCTTCGGCATCGGGCGACCCGTGACCGAGGTCATCGTAGGTCAACTCGCCCTCCTTGCGGGGCTCATCCTGGCGACCATCGTCCTCTTTCAGGTCATCGTTCTGGTCATCATTCGGATCGTGTCGAACGCCACCCCGGCCGGGCACACGGTGCCGCAGCGGTGGCCGCGGTGGCAGGGCCGGGCTCAACGGATCAAGCGGCTGCGCCATGCTGCCCGACGACTACATTGATTCCCGCCATGGTGCGGGCATCCACCAAAATCAGCATACCACTCTCCGTTTCGATTACGCCTTCTATGTCGAACGCGGTATCGCCCTGCAGCTTCTCGACCCGATTCTCGTCGAGTACCTGCACTTCCAGCACCTCGTCTACCACCAGACCGACATGCTCATCGTTGACGTCGAGGATGACGATCCAGTCGATGTGATCTCCCGGCTCTCTCACCGGCAGGCGCATGCGCTTTCTGGCGTCCACCACCGTCACGATATTACCACGCACGTTGATAACGCCAAGCACGAAATGCGCCGCACCGGACACCGGCGTGATATCGCCCGCGCACAGGATTTCCTGCACCTGCAGTACGCTGATGCCGTAATCCTGGCCATCCACGATAAAGCGCAGCCACTCGTTGCGGTTGGCGCTGACACGCTCGTTGAGGTCGTCAAGCGCATCATCGCGAAGATCGGTTACGCTGCGGTAATCTTCCTGTTCCATATTCATTCCTGCTGACTCCCTGGTTCAGTTGGCTACGACGTCTGCATCCGTGAGCGGTTCCGGAATGGCATCGGGAATAACATCCGGCGTAACGTCCGGCACATTGTCATTGGCGAGGATCACGATAGTCACCCGTCGATTGCGATTACGCCCCTCGGCCGTATCGTTGTCGGCCACCGGCTGGTACTCGCCGAGCCCCACCGCAACCATGCGTTCGGGCGCAACGCCTTTGCGCTGAAACAGGCGGATAACGCTGCTGGCCCGCGCCGACGACAGTTCCCAGTTGGACGGGAAGCGTGCCGTACTGATGGGAACATTGTCGGTATGCCCTTCCACCCGCAGCGGGTTCTGCATAGGCTGTAGAATGTCGCCGATGCGATCCAGCACGGGAAGCGCCGCATCGGTGACCTGCGCGACGCCCACCTGGAACAGCAGGTCGGTCTTGATCTCGACTTCCAGCCACAGCGGCGTCTCGCGGATGCGGACATCCTCCAGTTCGATAAGCTCGGACAGGGCGGCGCGAATGTCATCGGCCATGCGCCCCAGGCTTGCGCGAGTGATGTCGTCGCCGGTCGCGCGAATGCCCGCAATGCCCCCGGGCGGGTTATCCATCGGCAGAGACAGGGTGCTGCGGTCGACGGACCCCTGGGGCACGGCATCCTGGCGACCCTGCTCGGCGCCGCCGGTGGGCGGACTCTCGCCAATCTGGATTGGCCGCGTGGTTTTTGGCGTGCCGCGAAAGGCGGCTACCAGCGATTCCGACAGGACCCGGTATTTGCCCTCATTGACCGACGATATGGAATACATGACCACAAAAAAAGCCAGCAACAGCGTGACCAGATCGCCGTAGGGGATGGCCCAGGCTTCGTGATTGATGTGGTCCTCGTGGCGTTTCTTGCGTGCCATTTTGCGTTTGCCCTATACCAGATAGCCTTTGAGTTTGGTTTCGATATTGCGCGGGTTCTCCCCCTTGGCAATAGACACCACACCCTCGACGACCATTTCACGCGCCTTGGTCTGACCGTTGATGATTGACTTCAGCTTGCCCGCCATCGGCAGGAAAAACAGGTTGGCCGAACCGATGCCGTAAATGGTGGCAACGAACGCCGCCGCAATACCCGTTCCCAGCTTGGATGGATCCGCCAGGTTCTGCATGACCGCCATCAGGCCGAGAACCGCCCCGACAATACCCATGGTGGGGGCATAGATACCCATGGCCTCGAACACCTTCGCGGCGGCGGTATCCATCTCTTCACGGGTGCCGATTTCGACATCCATAATGCTCTGGATGACCTCCGGCTCGCTGCCATCGACCAGGAGCTGCAGTAATTTCCTGACGAACGGATCGTCTTCGGCCTCCACAACAGACTCGAGACCCAGAAGACCTTCCTTGCGTGCCAGCTGGCTCCAGCTAACGATCTTTTCGATCATGTCGTCGGCGTCAACGCCCGGCGGCCGGAATATCCAGCCAACGATATTCATGGATCGCTTCATGACCGGGATGGATGTTTGCAGCATGGTGGCTGCCAGCGTGCCGAGAATCACAATCACGAACGCCGCACCGGAAACCAGCGCCGCAATGCCCGCCCCCTTCAGGGTGGACCCGAGCAGAACGGCGACCAAGGCAAGAACAATGCCTATAAGGCTGAGAATGTCCACGTGGTCTCCGTCAGGCCGCTGCTTTGCCGACGCGTTTCATAAGACCGTTGACGTCAAAAATGAGCGCGATGTTGCCATCACCGGTGATGGTGGCGCCGGCAAAGCCCGGCACGTCCTGCAGCATGGCGCCCAGCGGCTTGATCACCACCTCTTCCTGGCCCAGAACGTCGTCGGTCACGAAACCCACCATGCCGCTGCCCACCTGGAGCACCACCACGTACGAGAGGTTGTTGCCGCCATCGTCGCCTTCCACCGCGAGGCAGCTGCGCAGGAACACGATCGGCAGCGGCTTGCCGCGCACCATGATCACGGGGCGTCCCGCCACCTGATGCACGCTGGCGGCGTCGAGGGAAAAGACCTCGAGCACCTGTGACAGCGGGAAGGCGTAGGTGCGCTGCTGCACGCGCACCATAAGTGTGGGCATGATGGCCAGGGTAAGCGGCACGCGAACCTTGACCGAGGTCCCCTTGCTCAACTCGGACTGGATTTCGACGTTGCCGTTGAGTTCGGCAATGCGCGTCTTGACCACGTCCATGCCGACACCGCGCCCGGAGAGATCGGACACGATCTCCTTGGTGGAGAAACCTGGCAGAAACACCAGGTCGTAGCACTCGGCGTCGCTCAGCTTGGCCGCCGCATCGCCGCTGAACAGACCCTTGCGGACGGCTTTTTCGCGCAGCACCTCCGGATCGATGCCGGCGCCGTCATCACGGATAAGAATGACGATATTATTGCCTTCCTGCTCCGCAGAGAGCTCCACCTTGCCGGTGCGCGGCTTGCCGTTTGCCTCGCGGACATCGGGATCTTCAATGCCGTGATCCATGGCGTTGCGCACCAGGTGCACCAGCGGATCGGACAGGGCCTGCACCAGGTTCTTGTCGAGGTCCGTGTCCTCTCCGCGCATGGTCAGGTCAATTTCCTTGCGCAGGTTGCGCGCCACATCCCGGGCCAGCCTCGGAAAGCGTGAGAACACCTTACCGATGGGCTGCATGCGTGTTTGCATGACGCCGTTCTGCAGGTCCGCCGTGACCAGATCGAGATTGGCAACGGTTTTCTTCAGCTCCTCGTTCTCGAGGTCCGCCCCCAGATTAGTCAGGCGGTTGCGCACCAGGACCAGCTCACCCACGAGGTTCATCACGGTATCGAGCCGGGACACGCTGACGCGGATAGTGGCCTCCGCTGCAGACCCCTGGCCGGCCTCACGGCCACTGGGGTCCGCCTTGCTGTCCGCTGAAGCGGCGGCGGTGGACGGTATGTCGGCAGCCGCTGGCGCCGGCGCAGACATGGCGGGCGCCTCTGGCGGAGCTTCCTTCGGCGCCGCGTCCCTCGCGGCATCCTGCTGCATCTGATCGAGCAGCGCCTCGAACTCGTCCTCCGTGATTTCGTCACCGCCATCGGCAGATGATGTGCTGCGGGATGCCGGTGGAGCGCTATCCTCGGCACCCGGCGCATCCACGAACAGACCGGCGCGTACGCCGTCAATAAGGTCGTCGAACTCGTCGTCAGCGGCGGGCGCCGAGGACGCAGGCGCAACGGCGGCAGCCCCCGGGTCACTGCCGGCACGCACGTAGGCCTGCAGCGTCTCAAGCAAGGCCGGTGGCGCCGGGTCCGGCACCTGGCCGTTTGCAACCTTGCCGAGAATCTCGCCGACAAGATCCGAGACCTGCAGCACGGTATCCATGATCTCATTGTTCAGCGCCAGCTTGCCGTTGCGCAGTGCGTCGAACACCTCCTCGGCGCCATGGCATATCAGCACCAGCGGCTCCACGCTGAGGAAGCCCGCGCCGCCCTTGATCGTGTGAAAGCCGCGGAAAATGCTGTTCAACAGCTGAGCATCATCGGGACGGCGCTCCAGCTCCACCAGCTCGGCGCCCAGCTTCTCGACAATCTCGTTGGCCTCGACCAGAAAATCTTCGCGAATGCTATCGTCCAGTTCAAAACTCATGGCGGTCTCCGTCAGAATCCCAGACTGGAAAGAAGTTCGTCAGCCTCATCCTGGCTCGTGATGCGCTGCTCACCCTCCGGCAGGCTCGCCGACGCCGCACGCCGCCGCCCGCTGAGCATGCCGCTCTTACCGGCGACGCGGATCATGTTGATCAGGGTTTCTTCTACTTCGGCGACCAGGTGGATGACCTTGCGGATTTCCTGGCCGGCCAGATCCTGGTAGTTCTGTGAAATGATCACCTCCGAGAGGCCGGCGCGGATGGTGCCGGTCTGCTCGCTCACCTCGGCGACAAAGGTGGTCAAATCAGGTATGTGTGCTGGCAGGTCAGACCCGGCACTATCCAGCACCGGAGCAAGGGCGCCGGCGCGCTCAATCAGCGAATCTACCCGGGGCAGCATGGCTTCCACGAGATCCATTGTCTTGTGCGCTGACTGCTCGGTGATGGCGATAACCTGGTCCAGCCGCTGCCGTGCGTCCGGGAATTCGTCCGCAGCAAAGTCGGCCACGCGGGCGTCGAGCTGGAAGTTGGACAGGGCCTCGTGCAGCTGTCGGGTGAGTCTTCCGACATCCTGGAACAGCGCCTGCTCGCGCATCGCGGTCAGATCATCGAGCAATGCCGAGAAATGCGCCTCGTCATTGCCGCGCGCCGCCTCGAGCAGGGCCTCGAGGGCCGGAATGTAGTCGGCCGGTGACTGATGTTCGGCGTCGCGGGAACCGGGCTTGGGGGTGTCGGTCATGAACCTTGCTCTATGCGTTCAAAAATACGGTCAATTTTTTCCTTCAGCGACTGCGCGGTAAACGGCTTGACCACGTAGCCATTGACGCCCGACTGCGCAGCTTCGATGATCTGCTCGCGTTTGGCTTCGGCGGTGACCATCAGCACCGGCAGATGCTTCAACCTGTCATCGGCACGAATGGTTTTGAGCAGATCGATACCCGCCATACCGGGCATGTTCCAGTCGGTCACCACGAAATCGATGTGTGTCACCTTCAGAACGTCAAGCGCCGACGAGCCATCGTCAGCCTCGCGTATGTTGCTGAATCCCAGCTCGCGGAGCTGGTTCTTGACGATTCGCCGCATGGTGGAAAAATCATCCACCACCAGAATCTGCATATCTTTATTCAATCTCTGTCCTCCATGGTGCGCTGCCGGCCTGGCCCGCAAGGCACGGGCCGGTTAAAAGGTTGATCTTGCCCTTATTCGGGCCAGGGCCTGTCCGTGCAGCTGGCAGACCCGTGACTCGCTCACCCCCAGCACCTCGCCAATCTCGCGCAGATTCAGTTCGTCCGAATAGTAAAGACTGATGATCAGGCGCTCCCGCTCCGGGAGCGTTTCCACTGAGCCGGCCAGCGCGGTGATCACGTCCTCGCGCTCCATCGCCTGCTCCGGCGAGGCGATACTCTCGCTGGCGCTGTGCAGTTCACTGTCGGCCCCCGCCAGCTCTTCCATACTGAACATGCGGCAGTGCGAGGCCTCGCGGGCGATCTCGTGGTACTCCGACAGGGAGACCTTCATTTCGGCCGCGATGTCGGCATCGCTGGCCATGCCACCGCTGCGCCCCTCGACAATGCGCATCGCCTCTATCATGCCGCGCACTCTGCGATGTACCGAGCGCGGCACCCAATCCATGCGACGCAATTCGTCGAGCATGGCGCCACGGATACGAATACCAGCGTAGGTCTCAAAGTTGGCGCCCCGATCTCCCGCATATTTATTCGCTGCCTCCATCAGGCCCAGCATGCCCGCCTGCACCAGGTCGTTGATGTCCACGCTGGGTGGCAGGCGCCCGCCCAGGTGGTAGGCGATGCGCCTGACCAGCTGGGCGTATTTCTCGATCAGCGCATCCGCCGACAGATCGCGAACCGCTGCATACTCCGCCGCCCGGGACGGGCCTCTGGAGTATTCACTCATTGCGCCACCCCGAGTGCGCGCTCAAGAAAAAACGCGACATGGCCCTCGCCACCCGGCGAACCTACCCATGTATCGGCCACGCCGGCGAGTTTCTTGAATGCTTCTGTCGCCCGACAGGCGGGATAGGCGGTCACTACCGGCTCCTGTCGCTGCAGGGCCCGGCGCAGGAAATCGTCATGGGGGACAAAACCCGCGTAGCGCGCGGTGACATCGAGGTAGCGGTCGCTCACCCGCGCAATCTTCTGGTAGAGGTCTCGTCCCTCCAGCTGACTGCGCACCATGTTCGATAAGACCTGGACCTCGCGGATGCCGTGGTCGCGCGCCAGCACCTTCACCAGGGCATAGCCGTCGGTGATCGATGCCGGTTCGTTGCACAGCACCACCAGCACCTGGTGCGCCGCAGCGGCAAACAGGGACACCGAACTGCTGATGCCGGCCGCGGTATCGACGATCAATACGTCGATATCCTCGGCCATATCGGAAAACGCGTGAATGATGCCGGTGGACTCGGTACGGGACAGCTCGGCCATTCTCTGGATGCCGGAAGATGCCGGCACAACCTTCACGCCCTGAGGCCCATCGAGCACGATATCCCTGAGCTCGCAATCCCCCTGCAGCACGTGCGACAGGTTGCGCCTGGGGCTCAGGCCGAGAAGCACATCGACATTGGCGAGACCCAGGTCTGCGTCCAGGATCCAGGTCCTGCGACCGCGTAAAGCCAGTGCGACGGCGAGGTTTACCGATACGTTGGTTTTGCCAACACCGCCCTTGCCGCTAGCGACCGCAATGACCATGCCAGGTCGACGCGCTCCCCGCGCCTGCATGAGTGTGCCCTGCGCCTCCGGGCTGTTATCCAAGGGCATAGTGCAGCTCTCCAATATGCTGGGCCACCGACGCCTTGTCCATGCGCCGCGGCGATCCGCGCATCAACGACACCGCACGCTTAACCAGTTTGCGGCTACTCAGCGTGCGCAGTGGTCGTGACAGATCGGCACTGTCCGACACCAGCGACAGCGGCAGGCCACTCTGGGCAACGACACTCAGCAGCCCACCGAGACTCGCGGTTTCATCCAGCTTGGTCGCGATGATACTGTTCAACGGCTCCCTACTGTACAGCATCACCGCCTCTTCAAGGGCCTGAATCTGCGCATTCGCGGCCACAACCAGGCACCGCGTCACAGCCCGGCCACTCGGGCGGCCAAGGCCAGCATTCTCCCGGAGCTGCCGCTCGTCCCGGCCAGCACCCGCGGTGTCTACCAGCACCACCCGGATATGCGCCAGGCGATCAAGCCGGTCCTGGACTTCCTGCGCGCCATTGGCCTGATACACCGGTATGTTGAGCAGCCGACCCGAGGAAAACAGGCATTCCTGTGCGCCCGGGCGACTGTTGTCGGTGCTGATCAAGGCCACGTGTTCAGAGCCGTGCATGTCAGCGTAATGCGCTGCGAGGCGAGCAATGGCGGTGGTCTTGCCAACACCGGTGGGTCCTACCAGCACCATCACACCGCCTTGCGCCAGCGCATCGTCTCCGTCCACCGGGATCATGAGGGCAAAGTCGGTCAGCGCCTGCCGCCAGGCACGGGTAGGGTCGCGCTCATCGGCGGGCACCCGGGCGGTGATGTCCTGGGCCAGCGGGGACGGCAGGCCCAGGTGCAGTAAATTGCGCAGAAGATCAGCACGCACCGGACTCTGCCGGGAAAAGTCGTTCCAGGCAAGGCTCGACAGCTGGCACTCCAGCATACGCCGCAGGGCCTTGATCTCTTCGCGCATGCCGGAGAGTGACCCCTCATCCCGCTCTCCCGGTGGATGGGGCGGCGCTGCACCGTAGGTTGTCGGGCGGCGACGGGCGCCTGACGCGGCAGGTCGCGGCGGCGGCGCAACACCGGCCAGCCCCGGTCCGGGCCGCGGCGGCACTGCGCTCGATGCTTTCTGCAGCGTCTGGTCAATCAGCGTCTCATCGTAATCGACGGCCGCCACCACCTCCAGACCGTCGGCAATCTGACGGCTCGACAGGATGACGGCATCCGGTCCCTGCTCGTCGCGGACCTGCTGTAACGCCTGGCGCATGTCGTCTGCCACATAGCGCTTGATTTGCATGCGTGTTACTCCCCTTCCCTATCCTGATCAGGCTGCCTGCGTTGCATTCCGGGCAACCGACTGAACCAATCGCAACTGCTTGTCTTCTGGAATTTCACTGTGTGCCAGCACGTGCAGCCCCGGCACGGCCTGGCGTGCAAACCGCGCCAGCATGGGCCGTATTTCGGCGGGCACCAGCAGGACGGCCGGCTCACCCCGCATCTCCTGCTCGCGGGTCGCCGCCTGCAGCGACTCCTGAATGCGCTCTGCAAGCCCGGGCTCAAGCGCTCCCGAACCCTGCTGCGTCAGCTGCATCAGCAGGCTTTCAAGGTCCGGAGCCAGCGTCACCACCGGCAGCTCCTCGGCCATGCCGTTCAGCTCCTGGACGATCTGCCGACCCAGCGCCACGCGCACGCTGCCCAGCAGCGTGTCAATATCCTGACTGCGGGCGCCGTGCTCGGCCAGCGCCTCGCAGATGCCGCGAAAGTTGCGGATGGGCACCTGCTCCGCCAGCAGCTGCTGCAGTACGCGGACAATCACCGACAACGGCAGGGTCTTCGGCGTCAGGTCCTCCACCAGCTTGGGCGCGGACTTGGCGAGCTGATCGAGCAGGTTCTGCACTTCCTGGTGGCCGAGCAGTTCGTGGGCGTGTTTTTTCAATGTCTGGCTCAGGTGCGTGGCAATCACCGTGGCCGAGTCGGCAACGGTATAGCCCATGGTCTGAGCGTGCTCGCGGGACGCGGGATCAATCCACACCGCCGGCATACCAAAGGCAGGATCCACCGCCTCCAGCCCCTGCACTGTGCCGCTGACCCCCCCGGGATTGATCGCCAGCTCCCGATCGGGACGCACTTCCCCCTCGGCACAGGGCACGCCAAAGATCGAAATCCGGTACTTGTTGGGCGCCAGCTCGAGGTTGTCGCGGATATGCACGGCGGATATCAGAAATCCCAGTGACTGGGAGAGCTTCTTGCGCACGCCCTTGATGCGCCCCATCAGCTCGCCGCCCTGCGCCCGATCCACCAGCGGTACCAGCCGATAACCTACCTCGAGGCCCACCGGGTCGACCTGAACAATGTCGCCCCAATCGAGCTCCCGCGGCGCTTCGGGCTGTGCGGGCGGCTCCCGCTGCTGCTCCTGCTGCGCGGCTGCCGCCACTTCCTCGCGGCGCTTGTGCAGCAGCCAGGCCGCCGCGCCCGCTACCGCGGCCAGCAGAAGAAACGCCACATTGGGCATTCCGGGGATCATCCCCATCAGGCCGAGAACAGCGGCGGTGAATGTCAGCACCCGCGGCTGACCGAAGACCTGCTGGAACAATTCCTGACCCATGTCCTGTGAACGCGACATGCGCGTCACGATCATGGCAACCGCCGTCGACAGCAGCAGTGCGGGTATCTGAGCCACCAGGCCATCACCCACGGTCAGCAGGGCGTAGCGCTCGACAGCGGCACCGAAACTCATGTCGCGCTGCATCGTGCCGATAAGCAGACCGCCAACGATATTGATCACCAGGATGATGATGCCGGCCACCGCGTCGCCGCGGACGAACTTGCTGGCACCGTCCATGGCGCCGTAGAAATCCGCCTCCTGGCGAATTTCCTCGCGCCGGGCTCCGGCTGCCTCCTGATCGATCAGACCGGCGTTGACATCGGCGTCGATCGCCATCTGCTTGCCGGGCATGGCATCCAGGGTGAAGCGAGCCGTCACCTCGGACACCCGCGTGGCGCCTTTGGTGACGACGACAAAATTGATGATCACGAGGATGGCAAACACCACCAGACCGACGGCGTAGTTGCCGCCGATGACAAACTCGCCAAAGGCCTGGATGACCTTGCCGGCGGCATCGCCTCCCGTGTGGCCTTCCAGCAGCACGACCCGGGTAGAGGCGATGTTGAGCGCCAGGCGCAGCAGCGTAGACAGCAGCAGAACCGTGGGAAAAACACCGAACTCGAGTGGCTTGCGAATATAGATAACGCTAAGAATGACAGCGATGGACAGGGTAATGTTGAACGTGAACAGAATATCCAGTATTGCTGCAGGCAACGGCAGCACCACCATGGCCAGAACCAGCATGACCAGAAATGGGCCACCGACACCAACCAGACTGGAGCGCTGAAACAACGCCGGCAATTTGACACTATCGAGCACGAATTGGCACCGTCAGAGGAATTCCCTGAGGTAGAAGCAATTATTGAGCCAACGACTCAGGTCGTGCCGGGATCCGCGTCACCGACCTCGGGATTGGGTGCTGGCGGCGTCGGCGCATACGGTGGCCGGGTGCGCACCTGATGCACCCAGGCCAGAACCTCAGCCACGGCAACGTAAAGATCCGTTGGGATGGCCTCACCGATATCCACGCTGCGGTACAGCGCCCGGGCCAGCGGCGGCGCCTCGAGCAGGGGAACGCCGGATTCTTCGGCCACCCGGCGAATGGCAAGCGCCACCAGCTCCGACCCCTTGGCCACCACCTCGGGCGCAGCCATTTCCGAGGCATCGAAGCGCAGCGCCACCGCAAAGTGGGTAGGGTTAGTGATCACGATGTCCGCATCGGGCACCGCATTCATCATGCGTCGGCCGGCCATTTCCTGCTGCAGGCTGCGGATACGCCCTTTGACCTCGGGCCTGCCCTCTGTCTGCTTCAGCTCTTCGCGGACCTCCTGTCGCGTCATGCGGATCTGCTTGTAATGCGTGGCCAACTGGAACGGCACATCGATCGCGGCAATCACGATCAGCGCCGCACTGGTCATGAACAGGGCCAGCCCGGTCAGCCAGATACTTTCAGCAATAGCAGGCAGAATCGGCAGCCGCGACAACGACAGGAAGCGGTCCATAATCAGCCAGAGGAAAAATCCGGCGGCCACCCCCACCACCAGAAATTTGCCCATGGCCTTGAGTAGCTCCATGAGACCCTGGGTACCGAAAACGCGCTTCAGGCCCTTGATGGGATCGAGACGGCTGAACTTTGGCGCCACCGCCTTGCGACTGAATAACCAGCCTCCCAGCAAGGCAGGTGCAACCAGCGCGGCCACCAGAAGCGCCAGCAGCAGTGGACCGAATATCAGGAAAGCTTCTACGGCCAGATCCACGAGCTGACGCATCATAAAACCATCGTCGAACGCTGACTCGCGCTCTATCGTGAAACCAGCGGCGATAAGTGCCTGAAAGCGCTCGGCAAACCAACGGCCTCCCAGCAACAGCGTTCCCGACCCTACCAGCATGACCAGGGTCATGGTCAGTTCCCGCGACCGCGGCACCTGCCCCTCGTCGCGACTTTCCTGCAGTCGTTTCGGGGTCGGCTCCTCAGTGCGCTCCTGATTGTCATCGCGCTCTTCAGCCATGGGTGGTCCTCGCGCTCACGTTCAGCTCGCCAGCAGCAACAGCCGGTCTATGCTGAGCAGCGCCTCGTTCAGCAGAAACAGCAGGGTCTGCTGTAATGTGGGGAGTGTGAGGTACAGCACCACAAAACCCACCAGCATGGTCATAGGCAGGCCAATCGCGAACAGGTTCAGGGTCGGCGCCGCCCGGCTGACGACACCGATCGCCACGTTGACGATGAGCAGGGCCGTCGCCGCCGGGAGGGCCACCTTGAGAGCACCAAGAAACAGGGTGCTGCCCCAGGAAGCCACCAACCAGAAGGCCTCGGCGCCGAGACCGCCGGCACCCACCGGCACAGCCTGAAAACTCTCCGCCAGCAGCCGCACCACCATCAAGTGCCCATCAAAGGACAGGAAGAGAAGCATGGCAATCAGCAGGTAAAACTGGCTCAGCACCGGGACCTGCACCCCGTTCTGCCGGTCGATAAAGATGGCGAAACCCAACCCCATGCTCATCGACACAGTCTGTATACCGATGACGATGGCGTCGAATACCAGCTGGATGATGAAGCCCATCGCAATCCCGATCATCACCTGCTGGAACACCAGCACCACCGCCGAAGGCGAGAACAGGTCTATGGCGGGAGGATCCGGCAGCACAGGGAACAGTGCCAGCGCGAAGGCCAGGGCCAACGCCATGCGGATCCGAACCGGGACCGAGCGCGTACCGAACAGCGGTACCACCATGAACATTGCCGCAATGCGAAACAGCGCCCAGAGAAACCGACCCAGCCACTGCAGAACGGCCGCCTCATCCACGGCAAATGGCGTCATGGAAGGCCGATCAGTTCCGGGATACTCTGGATCAGATCCCGCGAGAAAGTGACGATAAGGTCCAGCATCCAGGAACCGGCAAACATGAGTGCGATAGCCAGCACGATCAGCTTGGGAATGAAGCTCAGGGTCATTTCCTGAATCGAGGTCGCGGCCTGGAACATGCCGATGAGCAGACCCGCCGCGAGCGCCGAGATCAGCAGCGGCCCCACGAGCAGGGCAATCACCCACAACGACTGCCGACCGATCTCTACCACCATGTCCGGCGACATATCAGACCACCCCCGTGTAGAAGCTGGCGGCCAGGGTTCCCATAATGAGGCTCCAGCCATCAATCAGCACGAACAACATCAACTTGAACGGCAGCGAAACAACCATCGGCGACAGCATGATCATGCCCATGGACATGAGCACGCTGGCCACCGCCAGATCGATGATCACGAAGGGAATGAAAATCAGGAAGCCGATCTGGAACGCGGTCTTCAGTTCGCTGGTGAGAAACGCCGGTATCAACACCGTAAGCGGCACGTCGGCCGGTTCGTTGAAGCCCTCGTCATAGCCACCGAGCGACGCGAACAGGGCGAGGTCGCTCTCGCGCACCTGGTGTCGCATGAAGCGGTGCAGGGGCTCCACACCGCTGTCGAGGGCTTCCGTCAGCGCCATTTCCTCGTTGAGATAGGGCTTCACCGCGCCCTCGTACAGCTCCGTGAGCACCGGCATCATGACGAACAGAGTCAGGAACAGGGCGAGGCCGATCAGCACCTGGTTGGACGGCGTGGTGCCCGTACCCAGGGCCTGGCGCAGAATGGCCAACACCACAATGATGCGGGTAAAGGAGGTGAACATCAGCAGAATTGACGGCAGCAGCGTCAACACTGTCATCAGCGCCAGCACCTGCAGGGTCAGGCTCCAGGTCTGGCTGCCATCCTCCGCCGGGGTGACCTTCAGCAGCTCCAGCTCGCCGGCCCCCTGCGCCTGGGCGAGCGCCGGGAGCAGCATCAGCAGCACCGCAATCAGCAGGCGCATCAGGTAGCGCTCCGCCTGGCGGCATCTTTCTGCGCCGCTGACAGGCGCGACGAAAACCCCTCTCCCGGGGCGGAATCGCCACCATCCAGCCGGGTGATCGCGCCCGGGACCACCCCGAGCAATACCCGCTTGCCATCCACCTCGACCAGCAGCAGTCGTTCCCGGGTGCCGAGAGCCAGCTGCCCCACCACCTGTATCGGACCGCCGCCGCCCCCCGAGAGGGCGCGCATCGACGACACCCGGCGCGCCACCCAGGCCAGCGCGAACACCAGCGCAATCACGACACCCAGGCCCAGCATCGTCCGCCCCAGGTTGGCAGCGGAATCGACCGCGGGCACATCGACCGCCTGCAGCGGCAGTGCCACCGCGGCGAGCGCAAGCGCCAGCGACAGGCGGACCAGCGGCAGGCACGGATACTTCATTGCAGCTTCTTGATCCGCTCAGATGGACTGATCACGTCCGTGAGCCGGATGCCGAACTTTTCATTCACCACCACCACTTCGCCGTGCGCAACCAGCGTGCCGTTGACAAAGACGTCCAGTGGTTCGCCCGCCACCCGGTCCAGCTCCACTACTGAGCCCTGGTTGAGCTGCAGCAGGTTGCGGATGCTGATAGCGGTGCGCCCCACCTCCATCGACAATGTCACCGGCACATCGACAATGAGATCGAGATTGACGTCGCCCTGCGCCGCCGGCTCGCTGCGCTCGAAGCTGTCAAAGCTGGCCTTCTCCGGGCCGCCATTGTCTGCCTGCCCATCCATCTCATTCTCGTCGTCGGCTGTCACCACACTCTCCCGCTCTGTGTCATTGGTTGTTACCGCGGCTCAGCCGTCTGGCAATCTTCACCGCATACTTGTTGCGCGACAGGCCAACGCTGCCCTCGAAGCAGGGCACACCCTCCAGCAGTACCGTCGCATGGTCTGGCATGTCCACCGGGATCACGTCGCCGGGCCGGATGCGCACCAGATCCCGGAGCGTGATGCGCTTGCGGCACAGCACCACGCTGAGGTCCATAGTGGCGTCGCGGATTTCCTCGCGCAGGGCATTCATCCAGCGCTCGTCCTTCTCCATGCGGTCAGAGGCCATCCCGGAATCCAGTGCCTCCCGGATCGGCTCGATCGCAGAGTAGGGAATGGTGAAATGGATCTGGCCGGTGGCGCCCTCGAGCTCAACCTCGAAACGGCTGATGACCACCAGCTCGGAGGGACTGACGATATTCGCGAACTGGGGATTGATCTCCATGCTGTGGAAATCGAAGTCAATGTCCATCACCGGCTTCCAGGCCTCCCTCAGATCGCCGAAGATCTGTGTCCGCAGCCGCTCGATGATGCGGGTTTCCACCGGCGTGAACTCGCGTCCCTCAACCCGGGCGTAGTGGCTGCCATCCCCGCCGAAATAGCTGTCGACGACCGCAAAGATCAATCGCGCATCCAGTACCAGCAGGTTAGTCCCGCGCAGGGGCGGCACGGAAATGATGTTCAAGCTGGTAGGCAGCGGCAGTGTACGCATGTAGTCCTGAAACTTGACCATATCGACGCCGACCACCGAGATTTCCGCGGTGCGGCGCAGCATATTGAACAGACCGAGGCGCAGATAGCGGGCAAAGCGCTCGTTGATCATCTCCAGGGTCGGCAGGCGACCGCGGACAATCCGGTCCTGACTGGCGAGGTCGAAAGACTGAACCTCGCCCTCTACGGCGGTGCCGGTACCACTCTCCAGATCGCCTGAGTCGACGCCGTAAAGCAGGGCATCGATCTCGTCCTGCGACAGAATGTCATCCTGACCCACGAGGCGCCGCCCCTACTGCACAACCAGGGACGTGAAGTAAAGATCCTCCACCTCCGCTGGCTCTCCCAGATCGGCGAGGACCGACTGCAGCTCTGTCAGCGCAGCGCGCCGCAGCGCCTCCTTACCCTCCGGGCTGCCGATGGACGACGGCGTCTCTGCAGAAAAAAGCAGCAGCAAATTGTTGCGCAGAAGCGGCCGATGCTTCTGCACGGCCTCTATCACCTCGTCTTCCCGCGCCATGATCTCGACAGTAACCTGTAAAAAGCGCGTACCCTGGGTGGCCAGGTTGACAATAAATGGCTCATCCAGCGAATAGTAAATCGGTGGCTTCGTGGACTTCTGCGCTGCCTCCTCCTCGTCGGCATTCCCCGGCTGCTGTGCCGCTATCTGCGGCTGCAGCAGAAAATACAGACCCGCGCCTACGCCGCCGGACATGATAAGGCTCATCAGCAGACTGACCACAAGCAGCTTGCCCATGCCGGGACCGCTGTTCTTCGGGGCCCCGGAGCCGGGGGTCACTGCATCAATCTCGTTGTCCGCCATGGGTGTGATTTCCTTGAGGGTATGAAAAAAGGCCCCTGCAAACGCAGGACTGCAAGGGACGTGCCAGGCAGAGCCGTACGCCACAACCGCGCCATGCGCGGGGCTCGGCGAAGGGACCTGGACTCCACCGCGCGGCAGGCGTCAGCTTTTTGACTTTTTGATGAGCGTGCGGCACCGGCCGCGACAAGCGCCTGACGCGCAGGAGGGCATTGATAGTAACGGCCGCGGGTTCAGGCGTAAATGTCGAGCAGCCCTGATGCAGACATGTCGTGAAGCGGGGAGTCTGACTGATCCGTTGCAACGGCATCCTCCGCTAATCCGGCCGATGACCCGGCGCGATCGCCGCGACCGGACTCGCCCGAGGCGTCATCGCGACCCGAATGCGACACCGAGGCGTCCGTCAGGGTCATGCCCTGCTCGGCGAGGGCATCGCGCAGGCGCGGCAGCACGGCCTCGAGGGCTTCCCGGACCTGCGCCTGCTGAGCACCGAGATGCAGCCTGGCCTCGCCACCCTCAAGATCCAGCCAGATATCCACACGGCCCAGCTGGGCAGGCTCCAGCTGCAGCCGCGCCTGATGCACGCCTTCCCGGCTCATCCAGGCCACCTGCTCCAGCGTTTGGGAAACGGTGGCATGAAACGCCTGCGGCGGCAGCGCCGCTGACTGTGGCAGACGCCCCGGCGCGACATCCAGCGGCCGCTCGGGGGCGGCGGCCTGCAATCCCGCGGCGAGGGTACTGCTGCCCTGCGCGTCCGTGCCGGGGGGCTGCTGGCCTGCCGTGGCCAGGTTCTGCAGTGCATCGAGCAGGCCCGCCTGGCCGCCGGCCGCGGGAGCAGAAGCCGACGCCAGCCCTGCCGCCTCAAAACCGGCAAGGCGGCTGTCAAGGGCCGCGATCAACGCGGGGGGCAGCTGAGCTGCCTCCTCTGTCAGCCATTCGGCGACGGTGACAGCGTCGCTCGCTGGCAGCCCTTGCTGCAGCAACCACGTTTGTAGATCGTTGCTTGAGGCGTTCAACCCCTCAGCCTGCTGCAGCGGATCAGGCGTTGCGGCGAGATCGAGATCGAGACTGGCAAGCAGTGTGAAAATAGCCGCAGACAGCGCTTCCGGCGCGCTTTCCTGGCCCAATGACGCTGCCTCCGCGGCAGCAACCGGGTCGAGACCGGGCAGGGACTCGGACGCTGACTCGCCGGCATTCATGGCGGTCAGCAGCTCACCGAACACCAGTGCCAGGGGTGCAGGCTCCGCAGCGGCGGCCGATAACTCTGGCGTCGTCGACGGCGGGGAGGCCGGCCCCAGGCCCGGCGACGGGCTCAGCGACGGGCCAAGCAGCGGTATCACCGCCGGCCACCGAGAAAGCGCTGCAGCGACAGGTCATCCAGCTGACGCTGCTCTGACCGGTCCAGCGCCCTGCGCTCAGCCTCGACGTTGCGCTCTGCTGCCTGCTCAACGGCGCGAACCTGGTTGCGCGCCTGGTACCAGACGTCCTTCTGACGCTCGAAGGCGGCGCGGGCATTTTCCACGTGCTTCTGCTGCTGTTCCAGGGCACCCTGGAGCTGGGTAAGGAAAGCCGTGTAATTCTGTAGCGTAGCCGCGCTGGTTCCCGCACGGCGCACCTGCTCGAATTCAGTGTGATAGGCATTGAGGTAGTTACGCAGATCCTGCAGGCGCTCATCCGCCTGATCCATGGCGACCCGCAGCTCACCAAGCCGGCGCGAAGCGAGATCGCGATCCCCACCGAAGTGCTCAGCAATACGCTTTAACCGATCCGAGCGCTTTCTGCTCAATCCTCAACTCCCGTTGTCCGAGCCCGAAGCAAGCGCCAGACCAATCGCCCGACAGGCCCGGGCACTCTTCTGACAGTTTAGCGCACCGCTCTGGCGACGCGCACACTTGCCTCTTTACGATGACCGGGCCTGCAAGTCATGTGCCATTATCCGCAGCGTCGGCGTCTCCGCCGAGCAGCTGTTCCAGGGCCGAGAAGCTGGCTGCAAGATCCACCGGCTCGGCGCTGCCCTGGCGCAGGAATTCGAGCATGGCGGGGCGCATCGCGATGGCCTCGTCGACCCGCGGGTCGGCGCCCTTGCGATAGGCCCCCACGGCGATCAGGTCCTGATTTTGCCGGTAGGCGGCAAAAATCTGCCGGAAGCGCCGCACCTCAAGCTGATGCGCGTCGGACGTGATGTCCGGCATAACCCGGCTAATCGAGGCTTCGACATCAATCGCCGGATACACGCCCTCCTCCGCCAATGTGCGTGACAGGACAATATGCCCATCGAGAATAGCCCGCGCCGCGTCGGCGATGGGATCGTTGGTATCGTCGCCCTCGGCGAGCACCGTGTAGAACGCAGTGATGGACCCGGCGCCAGTCTGGCTGGTGCCGGCGCGCTCCACCAGCGCCGGCAGGCTGGCAAACACCGAGGGCGGATAACCCTTGGTTGCCGGCGGCTCACCCACCGCCAGGGCAATTTCTCGCTTGGCCTGGGCGAAGCGCGTCAGAGAATCCATCAGCAGCAGGACCTTCAGACCCTGATCGCGAAAATGCTCGGCGATCGCCGTCGCCAGCCAGGCGCCGCGCATGCGCATCAGCGGCGCCTGGTCCGCCGGTGTGGCCACGATCACCGCCCTGCGCAGGCCTTCCGGCCCCAGTGTGTTCTCGATAAAATCGCGCACCTCGCGACCGCGCTCGCCAATCAGAGCCACCACCACGACATCCGCCGAGGTGAAGCGCGTCATCATGCCCAGCAGCGTCGATTTGCCCACGCCGGAACCCGCAAACAGGCCCAGGCGCTGGCCGCGGCCCACGGTCAACAGGGCGTTGATGGTCCGTACCCCGACATTCAGTGGTTCGCGGATGGGGTGGCGGTCCAGCGGATTGATCAGCGGCCCCATGAGCGGGGAACGGGCGTCCGGCAGCAGCGGGCCCAGGCTGTCCAGGGGATTGCCGGCGCCGTCTATCACCCGTCCCAGCAAGCGGTTACCCACCGGCGCGTCGAGCGCCATTCCAGCGGGAACCACCCGGGCCCGTGGCGACAGACCGCGGATTTCCTCCACCGGCATCAGGAACAGGCTGTCATCGGAGAAGCCCACCACCTCGGTTTCCAGACGCGGTCCGCGGTCGGGCAATACCCAGCAGCGCTCCCCCAGGGCGGCCTCGACCCCGACGGCCTCCAGCGTCAGGCCCACCACCCGCCGCAGCCGGCCGGTCGCCCACAGCGTGGCACCCGGGACCGCCTCTTCCCTGCGCTGCCGCAGCCGGGTCGCCCAGCGGGCATTGCGCGTCTCGCTTACAGGGACCTCACTCACGGGGCATCCGGTGACGGACCCGGCTCCATAGCGTCATCGTCCCGGTCGCCGCCGAGCACCCGGGATGCCACGGTGCGGATGCGCGCCTCCAGCGCGGCATCGACCGTGGTGTTGGGGCTGATGACCCGGCAGCCGCCGTGCTCGATCACAGGGTCTTCGACGATTTCCCAGGAAGCGGGACCGCTGGGCTGGGACAGCGCCTCTCGCACCAGCTGCGCATCATCGGGGTTGAGCACCACACGGATGTCGCGGGTGCTCGAGGGAAGCTCGGCCAGGGCCTCGCGCACGGCGGCGATCACATGCGCGGGATTGACCGCCAGCTCGCGCCGGATAATCTGCCGCGCCACTGCCAGCGCCAGCTGGGTGAGTTCTTCCTCGACCTGATCGTCGATATCCTGCAGCGGGCTGACCATGGCATCGACGATCTTGCCCAGGCGCGCAGCCTGACGGTCGGTTTCCGTCTTGCCCGCGGCCCGCCCCGCCTCCAGCCCGCGGGCATAGGATTCGTCCCAGGCCTGCTTCTGGATGGCCTCGAGATCGGCGGCACTCGGTTTTTGCGGGGTGGCAGCCGGTCGTGCCTCACCGGCTCGGGCGGGACGGGCGTTTGCGACATTCTCAAGCTGCCAGCGCTCCATGGGCGGCAGCTGCTCGCGAAGCAGAATGTCAGACATACTCATCGCCCTTGCCGCCGAGCTCAATCTGCCCCTGATCGGCCAGGTTGCGCACCGTTCCCAGTATTTCCTTCTGCGCGGCCTCCACTTCGGCCAGCCGCACCGGGCCCTTGGCTTCCAGGTCCTCGTTGAGCATTTCGGCGGCGCGCCGCGACATATTCTTCATCAGCTTGTCCTTCACCGTCTGATCGGCTCCTTTCAGCGCAACCACCAGCAGGTCGGTCTGCACCTCGCGCAGAAGGGTCTGTATGCCGCGGTCGTCGATATCGGCCAGATTCTCGAACACGAACATCTCGTCCTGAATGCGCTGGCTGAGGCCCTCATTGGACTTTCTCACGGCATCCAGCACACCCTGCTCGGTCACGCCGTCCACCAGGTTGAGAATCTCGGCCGCCGTGCGCACGCCGCCGACGCTGGATGACTTCACGTTTTCGCTGCCAGTGGACTGCTTCTGGATCACATCATCCAGCTCGCTAAGCGCCGACGGCGGGATGCCGTCCAGCGTGGCAATGCGCATGATGACGTCGGGCCGGGCGCGGTCCGGCAGAAACCCCAGAATCTCCGCCGCCTGATCGCTGTCCAGATAGGACAGTACGATGGCGATGATCTGCGGGTGCTCTTGGCGGATCATGTCCGCCACGCTGCGTGCATCCATCCACTTCAGGGACTCCAGCCCCTTGCTGTCGCGACCGAGCAAAATCCGGTCGATCATGTTGGATGCCTTGTCGCCCAGCGCGTCCTGCATGACCCGCCTGACGTAATCGTCCGAACCCACCCCAAGGGAGGTCTTTTCCTCAACTGACGAGATGAAGGCATCCAGCACCTGGTTTACCTGATCCCGGCTGACGCCGCTGAGCGATGCCATGGAGTTGCCGATCTTCTGCACTTCCCTCGCACCCATGTGCTTGAGCACCGTGGAAGCCTCCTGCTCACCGAGTGACATCAGCAGAATCGCCGCGCGATCGACGCCAGAGAGCGTTTCCTGACCCTCTTTTTTCTCGTCACTCACCCTCGTTCACCCAATCACGCACCACCTGCGCAACCCGCTTCGGATCCTGATTGACAATCGATTTCGCATTCGACACCCGCTGTTCAAACTCCTCGGCCGGCCTGCGTTTCGGCGTTTCCCGCTCGGCCGACGCCGCGGCTGAACCCTCACTCTGCGCACCGGCGCCGGCAGGCAAACCCTGGGCAAATGCCGGTGGCAGCATCTGCGCCCGCGGCGGTACCGCGAGCAGCTGGCGCAGCGTGGGCCGTATGATCATCTGTATCAACATGATAATCACCACCAGCGCCGCCAGCACGCGCAGCGCCCCCAGCAGATCAAAATCGTCGAGGAAGGAGGGCTCGGGTAGCTCCTCCTCATCGAGATTCGCCCGATCCCGGAAGTTCGTCCCAACCACAGTGACGGCGTCGCCGCGCGCCTCCTCAAAGCCGACCGCCTTGCGCACCAGCTCGCTGAAGCGCTCGAGCTCCTCTTCCGTGTAGGGTACCGATTCCGGCTCACCTTCGGCATTGGCCACCGTGCGCTGGTTCAGCACCACCGCCACGTTGAGCCGCCGAATGCCCCCCACCGGCGCCTGCACGTAGCGCACCGTGCGGCTGATTTCGTAATTGCGCAGGCTACGCGTCGACATGGGCTCATCGTCGGTGACCTCGGCGTTTTCTGCATCTGCCACCTCGGGCTCGGCCACCGGCGGCTGGTTGCTCAGCGCGCCAGGAACACCCCGCCCGCCGCGCATCGCAGCGGCGGGCTCGGCGCTCAACTGCTCGCTGCGCACGACCTGACTTTCCGGATCATACAGCTCCTGGGTTTCTTCACGCATTTCCGGGTTCAGACTGACCGCCACCTGGGCGCGCACATTGTCCATGCCGACGATCGACGCCAGCAGCTCCTCCACGCGCTGGGTAAGACGGCCCTCCATGCGCTCTGCCTGCTCATCGATGCTTTTTTTCCCGTCCGCGTCCTCGGCATCCGGATCGGGCGACAACAGATTGCCGTTCTGATCCACCACCGTGACCTCGCTGCGCGCCATGTCGGGTACGGACGAGGCAATGAGGTTGATTATGCTGCTGACCTGGGCAGGTTCCAGCCGGCGCCCCGGATACAGGTTGACAAGAACAGAGGCACCCGCAGGCGAGCGATCGCGCACAAACACGGTCTGGCGCGGCACGGCGAGGTGGACGCGTGCCGCAGAGACGGCACTGATACTGGCGACGGTCCGCTGCAGTTCCACTTCGAGCGCACGCTGGAAGCGGGCCGTCTCGACGAACTGACTGTCGGACAGTCCATTACTTTCATTGAGCATCTCAAAACCGACCCCGGCGCTGTTGGGCAGGTCCTGGGAGGCCAGCTGCAGTCGCGCCGAATGCACCTGATCCGAGGGCACCAGCACTGCGCCGCCGCCCGATTCATAGCGATAGGGAACGCCTGCGGTCTCGAGCACCTGCACAATCTCCACAGCGTCGCGATCCGCCAGATTGCTGAACAGCACCTGGTAGCTGTCCTCCCGGGACCACAGCACCACCCATACCCCCAGCGCCACGGCGGCGGCCAGGCCTACCAGCAGCAGCAGCTGGCGCAGTCCTGGGACCTGGTCGACCAGGTTCTCGGCAGATCGTGCGGTTGTCAGTTCCTGAGCGGCCACCGGTCAGCTCCTCTCGCGTGCAGTGATCATATCGGCATGTTCTGGATTTCCCGGTAGGCCTCGACCAGGCGATTGCGCACCTGCACCAGGGCCTCGAAGGACACCCGCGCCTTCTGGCCGGCAATCATGACCGTAGCCAGGTCGGCCTCCGGTTCGCCGCGCTCGAACGCCGCCTTCAGCTCGGATGAGGCCTGCTGATTGGCGTTCACCTGCTCGATGGAGCGGGTCAGCAGACTGGCGAACTCGCCCTGATCCACCGGCTCGGCCTCGCTGGCGCCGGACCCCGCCTCGATTTTTATCTGACGCATCTGCGTCAGCACCTGCTGAATGGCAATATCGCTCACACTTCACCTCCTTCAGAGTCGTTCTTTCTGCGCTGCGCCGCTGCGCGGTTTGCCACGTCTCAACGCCCGGCCGCGGCATAGGCACCGCTGCCATCGCCGGGAATCGGCACGCCGCTTTTGCGGATGCGCGACAGCTTGTAGCGCAGCGTGCGCGGACTGATACCCAGGCGCTCGGCGGCGCGCCCGCGGTGCCCGTCCTCTTCACGCAGTACCGCAACAATCTCGTCGCACTCCCTCTCTTCCAAGGTCGCCTGCAGGTTGGGGCTCCTGTCCGTGACCGGGGTCGCACCAGTCGGCGACACTGGCGCGGACGGCTCAAAGAACAGGTCGTCGGCCTGCAGTTCCTCCACGCCCGATGACAGCACCAGCGCGCGCTGTATCACGTTGTCCAGCTCGCGGACATTGCCGGGCCAGGGGTGCGCCCGCAGGCGACGCAGGGCCGCGGCCGCCAGACCCGGCGGCCGCCCGCGGGCGTGCAGCGACAGCGCGCGCAAAGCCAGTGGCTCGATATCGCCGGGACGCTCACGCAGGGGCGGCAGGTGCAGCGGAAACACGTTCAGGCGGTAGTACAGATCCTCGCGGAAGCGGCCCGCGGCCACCTCGGCGGCCAGATCACGATTGGTGGTGGCGATCACCCGGACATTCAGCGGGATGACGCGGTTGCTGCCCAGTCGCTCCACCTCGCGCTCCTGAAGCACCCGCAACAGCTTGACCTGCAGCCCCAGGTCCATCTCGGTTATCTCGTCCAGCAGCAGCGTACCCCCATCGGCGCTTTCGAATTTGCCCTCCCGGACCCGGGCGGCTCCGGTGAAGGCGCCCTTCTCGTGCCCGAACAGCTCGGCCTCCAGCATCTGCTCGGGAATGGCGGCGCAGTTCACCGCCACAAACGGCGCGCCGGCACGTTCGGACTCGTTGTGAATGAAGCGGGCAAATACCTCCTTGCCGCTGCCGCTCGGCCCGGACAGCAGCACGCTGATATCCACAGCAGCCACCTTGCGCGCCAGGCTGACCAGAGACTGCGTCTGCGGGTCGGCGGCCACCAGCTCGAACGCGCTGCCGGCGGCCTTCTGGAAGCGACGCACCCGCTCCAGCAGCTGCTTCACTTCGACCGGTTTCACCAGATAGTCCATGGCGCCCTGGCGGATGGCCTGCACAGCCTGGGGCACGGTGCCGAAGGCCGTCATCAGCATCATGGGAATGTCGCGATACTGCTCACGCACCGCGGCCAGTAGCTCGAGGCCGCTCATTGGCTGCATCTGGATGTCGGAGATAATCAGTGCGTAGGACTGCTCGGCGAGCCGCCGCAGCGCCTCGCTGCCGTCACTCGCCGTCACCACCGCGAAACCGCCCAGCGCCAGCGTCTCCAGGAGCGCCTCACGGAGGTTGTCGTCATCTTCCACCAGCAATATGCGAAAGTCACTCATTGGCCATCTCCGGCGAGCGCGAGGCGATACCCCGCACTGGCCGCCGTGGGATACAGCGGCAGGCACAGGACAAAGCGGGCGCCGCCGCCGCGGCGATGCTCCAGCCGCAGGCTCCCCTGATGCGCTTCCGCCACGGAGCGAGCCAGCGGCAACCCCAGCCCCGTACCACCGCTGCGCGCGGTAAAAAAGGGCTCGAAAATGCGCTCCCTTTGCTCAGGATTGACGCCGGGCCCGTTGTCCTCCACGACGATCTCGACCGCCTCGCCCGCCGACTCCCTCGCCACAAGCGCCACCTCCACCGCCGGACCGCCCACCTGCCACGCATTCTCGATCAGGTTGCACAGTGCACTGGCGAGGGCCTGGCGATCGCCGCGGACCACCCCGTCGACCTCGCTGTTGTGAATGTGAAGCTGTCGACCGTCGCGGAGCGCGGCGTCGAGGGTCTGGCAGACCTCATCAAAGAGCGCAGACAGAGAAACGTCCCGGGGACGACCCGGTGCGGCGCGGACAAAGCCCAGCATGTCGCGTGTGAGCCGGTCGAGATCCCGCAGGCGCGCCAACAGCCTGACGCCAAAACCCTGACGCTGCGAGGTATTCAGTTCGCCGTCAGTCAAATGGTTGGCGTAGAGCAGCGCAGTGGCCAGGGGGGTTCTGATCTGGTGAGCCAGGCGCGCGGCCATTTCGCCCATCGTGGCCAGGCGGCGGCTTTGCTCTACTTCGGCCTGGAGACGCCGCTCTTCCGTCACATCGGTCAGAAGTACAATGGTTTCCTCCCGGCCGGGCACATAGCGCTGCGACATGACCAGCTGCCTGCCGTCCGCGGCCTCCAGTTCCCGCCCGTCATCCAGGCGTCGCAGATTACCGGATGCCAGTAATTCGTCCCAGCGCCGGTCCTGCAGGTCCGCGCCGAACCAGTCCCGCGCCACCGCGTTGCTGGCAGTCACACAGCCGGCACTGGCGTAAACCACCACGCCACCAGGCAGTGAATCCAGCAGGGCCGCCAGCCGATCGGCCAGATGCTCTTTCTCTTCTCGCTGCCGTTCCTTCTCGTGTCGCGAGCGTGCCAGCTCTGCCTCAAGTCCGGCAGCGCGCTCCGCCAGCCCGAGATAAGCCGAGGACAGCTCTTCCGATAGCCGGTTGAAGGCGGTGTAGGAACTTTCTAGCGGGTCATGATTGCCGTCCATAAGACAGACTTCTCCTGCTGCAGCGACACTGTCCTGCAGCAGAATGCAATTAACGTACCAGAAATGGGCCAAATGGCCCGGAGCTTCAGATGGCGTCGGGATCGATGCCGTATTTCTTGATCTTCTCCACCAGCGTTGTACGCCGCAGGCCAAGCAGCTCTGCGCTGCGGGCCACAATCCCGTTGCTTCGCTGCAGCGCCTGCTGCACCAAGGCTATCTCGATGCTGGCCAGATAGTCTTTCAGATTGGCGCCCTCGGCGGGCAGTGTCGGGACATGGGACTCTGCGAGCGCCGCATCGCTGCACGGTTCCGGCAGCTGCACAGACACCAGCTGCGCCGGCGGCTGACCCTGCAGATAGCGCTCGGGAAGATCCCGCAGCTGCACCTGATGACCGGGCTGCATAATGCCCATGCGCTCGACCAGATTGCCGAGCTCGCGCACATTACCCGGCCAGTCATAGGCCTGCAGAGCTGCCAGCGCGGCGGGAGTGAACTCGGCGGGCTCGGCAAGCTGGGACTGAAAATGGCGGATGAGCTGCGGCACATCATCCAGTCGTTCGCAGAGAGCGGGCATCTGAATGGGGAAAACGTTGAGGCGGTAGTACAGATCCTCGCGGAACAGGCCGTCGCTGATACGTCCCTCAATATCCCGGTGCGTTGCCGCGATAATGCGCACATCGCTGCTTAGCGTTTGCGTGCCGCCGACGCGCTCAAAGCTGCGATCCTGCAGTACCCGCAACAACTTCACCTGCATGGCCAGGGGCATATCGCCAATTTCGTCGAGGAACAATGTGCCACCATCGGCCAGCTCGAACCGGCCGCGGCGCCGAGTGAGCGCGCCGGTAAAGGCGCCTTTTTCGTGGCCGAACAGCTCGCTTTCCAGCAACTCACCGGGGATGGCACCACAGTTCACCGGCACAAACGGCCTGCCGGCGCGCCTGGACAGGTCGTGAATGCCCCGCGCCACCAGTTCCTTGCCGGTGCCGGACTGACCGAGGATCAGTACGGAAGCCGTCTCCGAGGCGGCCACCTTCGCCATAAGCGAGCGGACAGCGGCCATGGCGGCGGAATCGCCGATCAGACGTGCGGGGGTTGGCTTATTGCTGCTGTCGTTGATAGTGGCGCTGTCGTTAATAGTGTCGGCGTGAAGAACAGGCGCGCCAGATGGGCGCATGTTTCACGGTCTCCTTCTGTGTTTATCGCTTTCGTGGCTTTTCCAGGCTGGCTTTTGCCTGACAGCGCTTGAGCTTAGCCAAACGTGTATTCGTTACAATAGTTTACATGCAATTTACCGGCGTTACGACGTCAAACACCAATTTTTTGACGGTGATGGGACCGATAAAACCAGCGGAAGCTCAGTCGGGCGGACTGGCCTGGCGCGCCGCGGCAATTCCCCGGCGGTGATGCCGGAAAACATGACGGGAAAGCGCCTCTTTTTCCGGATCTGACAGGGGGCCCGCCTGAAAGTGCAGCCAGTGACCCTCATCGTCCCGGGCATCATCCACCACGCTGCCCAGGAGCTGCAGCGGCGCTGGAATGGCCGGGTGCAGATAAAGCGACAGCAGACCCTCGGCACCGATGCTCATACCGGGGAGATCCCCGCCGACTTCGATGAGATCGACCGATAGACGCACCGCGTGTCGCTGTGGGTCGCTCTCATCGCGACGCAGCAGGCGTGCCACCATATCCATCAGCAACTGCAGCTTTGCGTCGAGACGCTGCAGTTCCAGCTGCAGCTCGGGCTGCTCCTCATGCAGACGGCCCGGTACATTGTCCTCGAGGGCGGCAACCGCCTCAAGCACATACAGGTTGGTGGCGACCCGCTGTTTATCATCGGCTTCGGCGCGGTCTCCGGGGATCCACTCCAGCGGCAGGTAGTCGGTGTAGCTGAGCAAGGGGCCGCCGTTACCGGCCCTGGCTCTCGGCCACGGCAGCATAGGCACGAACGTTGCGCAGGGAGCGCCGGCTATCGCCAAGCTCCAGCTCCATGCGGCCGCGCAACTCGGCGAGCGCCTGCATGAGGCTCTGGTCTTCGTGCAGGATGTCCCGCAGCCATTGCGCCAGGGATTCGTCGCCCGCCTCTATATCCGGGTTGCTGAACAGATCTCGTAGCTGCCGGTGGCGTTCCGCAGCCAGTCGACCTGCTGTCTCGATATCGGCCTTCTCAACATGCTGTCGGATACTTCTACCCAGCGCCACAACCTCATGCATACGACGGCTGGCAACAGACTCAGTCATGACATTCCCGATGTCGAGGACACGCCATCAATCGCGGCTGCATCCCGGCCTTTTGCCGCAGCCAGTTCAGGACCAATGGAGCGCCACGCATCCGCCAGACCGTCTAGCAATCCGTGGACTTCGGTCATGATAGCGGGATCGGTGCGCAGATTGGCCTCGGTCAGTCGCCGCATCATGTAATCGTAAAGATCAGCAAGATTACCCGCCAGAGCACCATCGCCCGCCGCGGAATCGAGGCTGGAATGCAGAGTATCCAGGATCATGATCACGCGCCCGATACACTCGCCCTTCTCCGCAATCTCGTCACGCCTGGCATGACCGATAGCCCGTGCCAGCCGCTCCAGAGCGCCGTCAAACAGCATGCTGATCAACTGGTGCGGGCTGGCATACTCTGCCGCTAGGGCATCGCTGGCTCGGTACGCATTAACCATTTCATTCATTTGAGGCCATCCTTCTTGTGCCGATGTTTTGCGTAGCGGCCGTATCAGAACTTTCTTTAACGACGATTGTTGTTGACGGTACCCGGTAGATTCGCTAGCTGCTGCTGCAGGAAATCCCCGGTCTGGGACAGACTCGCTACCAGGCCGTCCAGCGCGGCGAACTCGGCAACGAACCGCGCCTCAATGCCGGCAATACGCCGATCCAGCGCCACGCGCTGCTCGCCTATACCGTCCAGACTATTCTTGAGCCCTTCCTCGCGGCTGGCAATCAGGCTGTCGAAACCGAGCACGCCGTCAAGATAACCCCCGAGCGCTGTCGCCACGCCATCGTCACCGGCCAACACGCGCGTCAGCGCACCGGGTTCCGCCTCCAGCGCCTGATTGAGGCGACCCTCGTCCAGCACCAGCTTGCCGGCCTCGTTGGTGGTGATGCCCAGCGCAGGCAAGCTGTTGAAGGCGCTCTGGGCCGAGCGCACCTGGGAGCCGGTAATCTGCTGGATTCGACTATCAATGCCGCGCAAGGTGGCATCACCGAGGAGCGGGCCCGCCTCGCGGGTTTCAGCATTGTAAGATGCGGCGCGCGACGCGGCTTCATTGAAGGTATTCAGCTTATCGACGAAATCGCGCACCCTGCCCACCGCCGCCGCACGATTCTCGCTGACTGCCAGCGTTTCCACCGTGCCCGGGCTGGCCTTGTCCAGATTCAGGGTCAGACCCTCAATGACACCCTCGACGTTATTGCTGGGGCTGGAGAAGGCAAAGGTATCCACCGTCAACGAGGCGTCGCTGGCAGCACGCAGCTGCGTCAGCGGGGCCAGGGCCGTGAGACCACCATCGCCACCGCTTGCGGAAACGCCAATGGTATTGGCGGCGCCGGTATCTCTGGAGGTCAGCACCAGCCGGCTGCCGGCATCCTCGTTGAGAATGGCCGCCGAGATACCAGTATTGTCGGGGGCGGCATTGATGGCGTCGCGTATGCTGGCCAGACTGCCGTCACCGGCGTCGATGTTCAGACTGAAAGCATTACCGCCGACCGAGAGCGTCACAGTACCAGTGCCGATCTGTGCGTCCGGGTCGGCGAAAGGGTCGCTGGCGACCTTGTTGGCGGTGGCCAGGGAAAGCACTTCGATATCAAAACTGCCGGTCGCAGTACCGGCCGCCGCAGTGCCGCTGAAAACATCCGGATTGCTGGAGGTGACTGTGCGAGCGTTGAGCCCTGATCCGGAACTCAGTGCCTGGGCAGAATCGCGCAGGGCAGACAGCGCGCCCTTGATAGTTCCCATGGCGGACAGCTGCGACTGGAAGCGCGCCTCGCTGCGCGCCAGCCGCAGTTCCACCGGCTGGCGCTCAGCAGCGACCAGCTGTTTGACGATGTTGTCCAGATCCAGGCCAGAGCCGGCGCCCAGTGATTGTATGCTCGCCATGGTGCCAATACCCCCTGCTTCGACCGCATTATCATACGGCCCGTATTTGTCGCTACTGCCATTGAGTCTGAAGTACCCGCCTGTACCAACGCTTGCGAGGTTCTACTGCGCAATCAACGCCTGTGAACTCCGAGTAAACTTCTGGTCAGCTTGCACGCTTCAGGCCAACTGCTTGCAAGCTTCAGGCCAGCTGCGAAATGAGCGTCGCGGCACCCTCGCTCAATCTGTAGGCCAGAGCTCGGGCCTCCTCGGGGGGAATCGCACGCAGTATCTCGCCGGTTTCTGACTGGCGCACGTAAATGATCACCGAGGCCCCGTCTTCGTTAACCTGAAACTCCAGTTCGCGTGCGGTTTCCCGCATGAAGTCATTGAGACGGCGACTCAGCGCTTCAAGGGACTCTTTCGTCTCTTCTGCCGAACGTGCCGCATCGCGCAGTGGCTCGACCTCTGACGCGGTTGTGGGAACATCCCGCGGTGGAGCAGCACTCGTCGTGCTCAAAGCAGCTTCACCGCGCGTGGCTAGTGGCGCGGATCGGAGATTTGCCTGGTTAGAAGAGATGCCGTTGTCCATCTCCTGCGGTCCTCAGTCAAATAACAAACGGAGCCCGACGTATACGCCGAACTCCGCCTACCAAAGCCATGATATCAGCCGCGCTTACTGGAGCAGGGCCAGAACGTTCTGCGGCTGCGCATTTGCCTGCGACAGGGCAGAAATACCAGCCTGCTGCAGAATCTGCGCCTTGGTCAAGGCCGCTGTCTCAGCGGCGAAGTCCGCATCGCGAATCCGCGACCGTGACGCCTCCAGGTTCTCGGTCGTGGTCGCCAGGTTGCCGATCGTGGAGTCGAAGCGGTTTTGGATGGCACCGAAGGTGCTGCGAAGCGAACTGATTGAGGTCAGGGCCGCGTCCACGCGAGAGATCGTGGTTTCCGCATTCGCCACCGTCGTGACGCTGGCCGTGCTCAGGGCTTCAGCACCCAGGGCCAGAGAGCCTGCTGTGAAACCCGCATTGCCGGGCGCATTACCGCCAATCACGATGGCCTCTGAAGCAGTCAGGCGAATTGAACCTACCGCGGTTACCGCGTTGGCTGCCCCATCAGCGGCCGTGCTGAAGTCCAACGCATCATTGAATGTGTTATTCGCCGCGGGTGTTGTAGTGAAGCCTTCGTTAGCTGTGCCTCCACTTTCCTTTGTCTGAGAAATCGTTATGTCTCGACCATCGACCGCCTGCAAAGTCATCGTGCTGCCAGAGAACTGTGCTGTGACGCCGGTGGAAGACGCGTTGGCATTGATTGCGGTTGCCACTGCGTTGCCATCCAACGCTTCTGTATTTGTTGTAAAAATGGCTTGACCATTAATCGACAGTGAGTATGCTTCGCCAGCACCACCAGTCGTGGTAGCGAAATCGGCTTGAACTGTGGTGTCCGCATCAACCGTCAAACCGCCAATGCCCGCAGCGGAAATCGCGGCAGCTTTCGCGAACGCACTGGCTTGACCTTGACCTGTTGTGGTCGTAGCAAATGTCGATGAGTTGCCCACTTCCACCGCCTGCGAGGAGCCAAGCGCAAGGGTCAGATCCCCCGCTGTAAGGTTGTTAGTTGTGACGCCTCCACCCTGCTGGCCCACATTTAATGAATCATCAAATGCAGTGTTCTGCACGTAATCTGCGGTCTTACCGATCTGCGTAGTCCGCACGCTAGTCGACAGATTGACCGAGATGGTCTCGCCAACGTTGGCGCCAACCTGGAACTGGGCGTTACCGAAGGTACCATCCAGAATCTTCTGACCGTTGAATGACGTCTGGCTCGACACGCGGTCGATCTCAGCGAGGCGCTGTTGCACTTCCTGGTCCAGCGCGGCACGGTCCGAGGAGCTGTTGGTGGCGTTGGCGGACTGCACAGCCAGTTCGCGGATACGCTGCAGGTTGCTGTTGATGGTGCTCAGGGCGCCTTCACCGGTCTGCGCCAGCGATATGCCGTCGTTAGCGTTGCGCACGGCCTGGTTCAGACCGCGGATCTGCGTCGTGAAGCGCTCGGAGATAGCGAGGCCGGCCGCGTCGTCCCGCGCGCTGTTGATGCGCAGACCGGAAGACAGTCGCTCAATGGATGTTTGCAGGGCTGACTGAGACTGGTTCAGGTTGCGCTGCGCCGTCAATGACTGGATGTTGGTGTTAATGACCTGGGGCATTTTGAATTCCTCCTCGGAACTGCCGCTGCTGTTTGCACCGACCTGCCTTGCACTCACCTACCGGTCACATCGGTCCTGCCTGCACGGGCAGGGTGGTGAAGCAGATCCGTGAATCTCTTCCTCAGTACTTGTAGCGGATCGCGGGGAGGAAACTTTAGGATTATTTTCAGGTGGGTTTGCTGCGGCCTGTCTGATGAGACCGCGCCCTGTGCCCAGCGGAAGGACACGGGGCATGCGAGGCCTACAGGAATCGGAACAGGCTGTTGCCCTGGATGCGGGTGAATGCCTGTTGTGAGGCTTGCAGGGTAAACAGCTCCTGCTGCAGGCGGCTGATCGCTTCAGGGTAATTAAGGTCGCGTACGTCAGAAACCAGGGTTTCGAGAGAGAAGCGCAGGGATTCCTGGGACTCCTGTACGTCATCCAGGGTATTCAGGCGCGCGCCGACGGAAGCACGCACTTCCAGCAGGCGGGTCTCGTTGCGATCGAGCTGCGCCAAGGCATCATCTATCGCCTGACGCTGACTGGTGCGGGCCATGTCGTTGTTCGCGGACTGCTCCAAGGCATCAGCCAGATTGCTGATGGTAGCGAAAGTGCTCTCGTAACGCGCCGGCGTCACGGCAAACTCGTCGCCGGCAGCGGGGGCGCCGGTGATCACCAGCTGCGTGCCGTTGTGGCTGACCACTCCGCCGGGCTCATAGGCACCAGTGTCCACCACTGTATTGGCGGCGTTGCGGATTTCGTAGTTTTCAGGGTCCGTGAAGCGAATTGTGAAATTCGTACCGTCGTAGACACCGCTATCACTGCCGTCGGCGCGGATCACGCCGGTGCCCGTATTGCCTGTCACCGACATCGCGGCCACCACGCCGTCGCCATTGCGGATACGCATGAACAGGTCATCCCCGGTGTCGCCCTCGGCCATAGTCGTGCCCGGGCCGATCACCTGCTCGCGGCGGACACTGTCGCCGTCGTAGCGGATGCCGCCGGCCCCAGGAACGAACGGACGCGTCTCGCTTTGGGCACCGGCAAAGATGAACTCGCCCTCGCCACTCTGGCTGTTGCCGATATCGACCAGCTCCTCGGCCCGCTGACGCAGTTCGACGGCGATCAGTCGCCGGCCTTCACTGCCGGTGGTGTCCGACGCCGCCTGCACGGCCAGCTCGCGCACGCGGCGTACCACCGTGCCGGCGGACTCCAGGCTACCCTCCTCCGTGGACAAACGCTGACGGGTGCGCCCAATATTGTCGAGAAACGTCGTCTGCTGCGATACAGCCCGATCCAGCTCCTGGATACGCGCTGCCGCCGCCGGGTCATCGGAGACCCGGTTGATCCGCTGGCCCGTAGCCAGCTGCTCCAGCGTCTTTGCTGAGCGGGCCTGCTGATCGAGCATCCCGTTCAGCCCCTGCTGGAACAGCATCTGTGTGGATATTCGCATAACGATTACCTGAAGGCCGCGAGCAGTGACTGGAAAGTGGTGTTGGCGGTCTGAATCACCCGTGCATTGGCCTCGTAGGCCTGCTGGAAGCGGATGAGATTAGCCGCCTCCTCTTCCAGATTCACGCCGCTGACAGACTGCAGCGCGGCCTCGCTGCTGCGCAGGAGCGATGTCTGGGACTCAAGCGCTGTCTGTGCCGCTGCGGTGGCACTGCCGACGCTCGCCAGCAGAGTGTCCGCCTGCTGCAGGAGCGAGCGCTGCCCGCCCTCCAGCACACCGACGTCGCGCAGCCCCGACAGCGCCTGGGCATTGCGGTTATCGCCGACGCCCGCAGTATTAGGTGACACGGTGAAGGCGTCGCCCGCCGCCGGATTGCCAGTGATCTGCAGCCGGTAGCCGTTGAGGTCGATGTCGCCCCCGGGGGTGTAGGCAAAAGCACCGGTGCCGTTTACCTGGAAGGTAGTCGGATCGGTGAAGGTAATGGTGACCGGATTCAATAGATCCGGGTTGTCGGCGTCGAGAATCTCACCGCCGGACACCTGCGCATCGCTGACGTTATCGAGAGAGGCCGCGGTACGAATAGGGAAAGCCGCGGCAATCTGCGCCGGATCGTCTATGAGCCGTGTGAAGCTGCCGGCCGCCTGACGCGTGGGCTGTATGGCGAAGCGATCACCGGCGGCGACGGCGCCATTGACAACGATGGACAGGCCGTCCGCGCGCAGCGGGTCGGCGGCAGTACCCGTGCCGGCCAGGGCCACCGACTGGCCATTACTGCTATTGACCAGCGCGTAATCGGTACCGTCAAACTGCAGCTGGTAGTCGTCACCGGTAAGCGCCGCGGCGGAATTAATGCTGGCAGATACCGACCCCGTGCCGCTGTTGCTGCTTGCCGCGAACACCGACGGCCCCCCCACGGCAAAGAAATCGCCGCCAAAGTTGCCGGCAAGATCCAGGCCCTGGCTGTGCTGGGCGTTGAACGATTCGCTGAGCGCCACAGCGGTGCGGCCAAGGTCATTGCGCGTGGTGTCGAGCACCTCGCGCTGAAAATCCAGCAGGCCGCCAAGCTTGCCACCACTGAGCTGGCCGGTGACTACCGTGCCGCCCACCGTCACGTCCCGCACGCCGGGCCCGAAGGTGCCGGCGCCACTGGAGAGCGTGGTGGTGTCGTTGCCCAGCACCAGCGTCTGGCCGTTGCCGACAAACACGTTCACGCTGCCCATCGCCGCGGGAACGACGCTGACCTCTATCTCCGAGGAGAGCTGCTGCAGCAGGCGGTCGCGCTGATCCAGCAGGTCGCTTGAGAAATTGCCGTTGGCGGCGCCGGGTGCCGACGAAATCTGGTCGTTGGTGTCGGCAATGGCCTGAGCCAGGTTATTGATGGTGGCCACGGAACCGTCGATGCGGCCGCTTACTTCCGACGACATCGACGCCAGCTGGGTGTCGAGGGCGCCAATGCGGCGGGTCAGGGAATCGGCTTCGCCCAGCAATGTCTGGCGCACCGGTGTCGAGGCCGGATCGTTGGCCAATGAATCCAGCGAGCCGAAAAACGACTGCAAGCCCCCGGACAGACCGCCACTGCTGCTGCCCAGCATGTCGCCCACGCGGCCAGACAGCTCGGCAAATACCTCCAGCCGGGCCTCTCCAGCGGTGCCCGAGCGCACCTGCTCCCCCAGGAAGGCATCGTACACGCGACGCACATCGTTGACCTGCACACCCGTGCCGAGAAAACCGCCGCCGGTAAACTGGGCGGGACGGGTGCCAAAATCCACGCGCTGGCGGCTGTACCCCTCCGTCGCGGCATTGGCGATATTGTTCGATGTCGTGGCCAGAGCGCGCTGCGCTGCCTGCAGGCCGGACAGAGATGTATTCAGGAAATCAACCATGCGAGTCCTCGAGCCGGCTGTCCGCCGGCGACTGACGGCCCGTTACGCTCACTCTGAAGCACCCGGGCGCGCTTTAGAGTCAGTAGCGGCAGGCGCCGGATTTTCTTGAGCACCCCCTGCGCCGGGGAGTCCCTGACTCAGACCCTGGCTCAGACCCGGGGGCGACGCCGGCGCAATGTCCCGCCCCGGTGTCTCCACGGGCGCCTGGCGCGCTGCGCTCTCCAGCTGCCGCACCAGCACGTCCGCGAGACCAAAGCCGCCATTGCGCGCCATGTCCAGCGCTACCTGCTGGTCGAACATCTCGTAGTAGCTGTCCATCTGGCTGCTGCCGAACAGCTCGTCCTGGCTGGCGGCGCGCATGTCCTTGAGCATGTTCTGCACCAGCAGCGCCTCGAACTGCTGCGCCGCCTCGCGCACCGCCTCGGGGTCGTCCCGCTGGGCCGCCAGCTTGAGGCCACTGAAGCCGGCGGCATCGAATGCCACCCCACTGCTGCCCGGGATTGCCATGCTCAGATCACGATCAGCTGAGCGCGCAGAGCACCCGCTTCCTTGAGGGCTTCCATAATGGCCACCAGATCCCCCGGGGCCGCGCCCACCTGGTTGACCGCCTGAATGATCTCGTTCAGCGACACGCCGGCATCGAACAGGAACATGCGCCCGTCGCCCTGCTCGACCTCGATATCGGTGCGCGGCACCACGGCAGTCTCGCCACCGGAAAAGGCGCCCGGCTGCGACACTTCTGGTCGCTCGGTGATGGTCACCGACAGCGAGCCGTGCGCGACGGCCGCCGGCAGCACGCGCACCTCGCTGCCGATCACCACCGTGCCTGTGCGTGAATTGATGATCACCCTGGCCGGTGCCGATCCCGGGGCCACGCGCAGGTTTTCCAGCTCTGACAGGTAGGCAATGCGCTGCGTTGCATCCAGGGGTGCCCGCACCTCGACAGAGACGGCATCCAGGGGACGTGCCGTGGCCGCACCCAGCGTCTCGTTGATGGTTTCCGCCATGCGGTGAGCCGTGGTGAAATTAGGGGTATGCAGATTGAACACCAGGTATTCCTTTTCCAGAATGGCGCTGGGCACTTCGCGCTCCACCGTGGCGCCACTGGGAATCCGGCCGCTGCTGGGCACGTTCACCGTGATGCTCGAGCCATCCTGACCTTCAACACCGAAACCGCTGACCACCAGGTTGCCCTGGGCGAGGGCATACACATTGCCATCGGCGCCTTTCAGGGGAGTCATCAGCAGGCTGCCGCCGCGCAGACTGCGCGCGTTACCCAGCGAGCTCACCGTCACATCAAGCCGCGTACCCGGCTTGAGAAAGGCAGGCAGCTCAGCATGGACCGACACGGCAGCCACGTTGGTGAGCTGCGGGACAATATCATCCGGCACCGTAATACCGAATTGCTGGATCATGTTGTTCAGCGCCTGCAGGGTAAACGGCACCTGGGCGGTCTGGTCACCGGAGCGGTCCAGACCCACCACCAGACCATAGCCCACCAGCTGGTTGGAGCGCACACCGCCAACAGAGGCGAGGTCCTTGATGCGCTCCGTCGGACCGGAGGTCTGCGCCAGCGCAAAACCTGGCAGCAACAGACAGAACACCAGCAAACGGGTGCGCCGTGAGAACAGTGAAGGCATGACAGCGCTCATCAGAAAGGAAATACCGGTGAATTGAAGAAGCGGCTCAGCCAGCCCTGCTTGTTGGCATCGGCCAGCGCGCCGCGACCACTGTATTCAATCTGCGCGTCGGCCAGCTTGAACGAGGGCACCGAGTTGTCGGCACCGATATCCGCCGGGCGTACAATGCCTGCCACACGCAGGAACTCGCGACCCTGGTTCACGGTAATCCACTTCTCTCCGCGTACAATCAGGTTGCCGTTGGGCAGGCGGCGGTACACCGTGACGGAGATATTGCCCTCCACGTTATTGCTCTGTGCACTGTCGCCCTCGCCCTCGAAGTCCCGACCGGCACTTACCTCGCTCTCGAACAGCGGAATGCCCTCACCGCGGGTGAACTGCTCGCCGAACAGGGTCGGGTTCTCGATGCTGGCAGAGCTACTCTTGCTGGTGTTAGTGCTCGCGCTGGTGGAGGCGTTGGTGCGCTCTGCCAGCTGGATAATCAGCGTATCGCCCACGCGCCGCGCCTTAACGTCGCCGAACAGGGAAATACCCGTCGCCGCCTGGTAAATGGAGCCATTCGCCTGGTCGACTTCCGGCACCGGCGGCTCCGGTGGCAGGGTCGCCGTCCAGTCCCGAATGGGCTGGGGGCTGGCGCAGGCGGCCACGAGTAGCACGCAAGTCACTGCCAGGGCCCGCCCTGCCACCTTCGACGCAAACAGAGTCACCACGCGGCCCATCACAGGTTGTTGGTGACGAACTGCAGCATTTCGTCGGAGGTGCGGATGGAGCGGGAATTCAGTTCGAAGGCGCGCTGCGTCTCGATCATGTTCACCAGTTCCTCCACGGTGTTCACGTTCGACCCCTCGACCATGCCCTGCACCAGGGTGCCAAGGCCGTTGATGCCCGGCGTACCGATCAGGGCCGGGCCGCTGGCGCCGGTTTCCACGAACAGGTTCTCGCCGCGGGGCTCAAGGCCGCCGGGGTTGACGAAATCCGCGGTCTGCAGGATGCCGATCTGCACCGGCGCGGCCTGCCCCGGCAGCTGCACACTGACCGTGCCGTCCACGCCGATGGTAACGCTGCGGGCATTCACCGGTACGTTGATCGCGGGCTGGACCTGATAGCCGGAGGCGGTCACCAGCTGACCGATGGAGTCGACCTGGAACGAGCCGTCCCGGGTGTAGCTCTGGGTGCCGTCGGGCATGAGAATCTGGAAGAAGCCGCGCCCCTGAATGGCGACATCGAAGGCGTTCTCGGTCTGTACCAGTGAGCCCTGGGTGAACATCTTCTCAGTGGCCACTACCCTGGCACCGGTGCCCAGATAGAGACCGGAAGGCATTTCGGTATTCTGCGACTGCTGGCCACCCGCCTGGCGCACGTTCTGGTACACCAGGTCCTCAAATACAGCGCGACCGCGCTTGAAGCCGGTGGTGTTGACGTTGGCCAGGTTGTTGGACACCGTCGCCATACGCGTCTGCTGCGCGTCGAGGCCGGTCTTGGCGATCCAAAGTGCTCTCATAGGGGGGCTCTCATGTCAGTGCATTCGGTGATCGTGCTAATGCTGTGGTGCTCTACGTGTCGTCCCTGATCATCATGCGGATCATCCCATGCGCATCAGCTGTGCCGCGGTATCGGCGTTCTCGTCCGCCGTGCGCTGCATGCGTACCTGCATCTCGAACTGCCGCGCCAGTTCGATCATCTCCACCATGGACTGGGCCATATTGACGTTGCTGGCCTCCAGATGACCGGTGAGCAGGCGGACATCGGCATCCGGCGGCGGCACCTCCCCGTCGGCCGCGCGAAACAGACCGTCTGTGCCGCGCGCCAGCGTATCGGGGTCGGGCCGGACCAGCAGGATACGATCGAGTATCGCCTGCGCCTGCGGCCCCTGGCCCAGCGGTACAATGGACAGCGTGCCGTCCGCGCCGAGGGACAGTTCCTTGTAGGGCGGAATTGCGATCGGTCCCGCGTCGCCGAGCACCGGGTTACCATTGCCCGTGCGCAGCAGACCGTTGGCGTCCACCTGTAGATCGCCGCGACGCGTCAGGGCATCATCGCCATTGGCATCCTGCACCACCAGCCAGCCCTCGCCCTGCACGGCGACATCGAGCACTCGGCCCGTGGACTGCAGCGCTCCCGGCGACAGATCGGGACGGGAGTCGCGGGTCTCCACGTTGTAGCGGGTCGGCATGCCGGGGCCCTCGATTTTCTGCGCCGCGGCGCTGTCGAGCGCGCCCTTGAACGCGGTCGTGCTGACATTCGCCAGGTTCTGCGCGTTGCGGGCCTGGGCCTCCATGACCCGATGGGCACCGGTCATGCTCACGTACAGCAGGCGATCCATCAGTACTGTTCCTGTCGTGTCATACGTCGATTAGCCTCAGCGGATATTGATGATGGTCTGGGTCACGGTATCCGCCGTGGAGATCATCTGCGCGTTCGCCTGAAAGTTGCGCTGCGCAGTGATCATCTGCACCAGTTCCGCGGTCAGATCCACATTGGAGGCCTCAAGCGCCCCGGATTCCACCAGACCGAAGTTCGAAGTTCCCGCCTCGCCCAGCAGAGCCTGCCCGGAGGCAAAAGTCTCGGTAAATGTGGTGTTGCCGTTATTGGCCAGGCCCTGGACATTGGCGAAGTTGCCCATTGCCAGCTTGCCCAGCGCATTCGACTGGCCGTTGGTAAACCGGGCGAACACAATGCCTTCCTGACTGATGTCGACGCCGGTGAGCCGGCCACTCTCAAAGCCGTCCTGGCTCAGCTCGTTGACCGTAAACTGATCGCCGAACTGGGTTGCCTGGGAGAAATCCGTGGTCAACTCCAGGTCCTCCGCGCCATTGGCCAGCGCCACCGGCGGGAAAGCGATTTCGCCGTTGGCGGGTACTGTCAGACTGCCCAGGGCATCGAATTCCAGCGGTTGGGGGCCGCCGACCGCAGCGCCATTCACGTACAGCGAAACCTCCCATGCATTCGGCGCCGCCCCTTTTACAAAAAAATAGCTGGCCGTGTTGCTGGCGCCGAGCGAATCAATCACCGACAGCGAAGTGGTGTGGTTGAAGGTCTGGGCATCCGCCGGATCCAGCGGCGTAACCGGCGGCGGCACCGCCCCGCCAGGCAGATTCAGGCCAGCGGTGACCACGTCGCTCGCCTGCGGCGGATTATTGGCGGTCACCAGCTGGAGATCCGACAGTTCTGCGGTATTGAAGCCCTCGCCGGCGGGCGGGAAGGCCTGCAGTCGCAGCCCCTCGGAATTGACCACAAAGCCGTCGCGATCGACGTTGAAGGCGCCGGCCCGCGTGTAGCTCCGTGCGCCGTTGTCGCTGAGCGTGAAGAACCCGTCCCCGACAATAGCCAGGTCCAGGTTGTTACCGGTGAAATCAACGGTGCCCTGGGTAAACTGCTGCTGAATGGAACTCAGCCGCGTTCCCAGCCCGGTGGCAGAGGAGGTTACCGACTGCAGACCCGCCGCAAACAGCTCAGCAAAGTGGGCCCGGGACTGCTTGAACCCCGTCGTGTTGACGTTGGCTATATTGTTGGACGTGACCTTGAGGTCAGAGTTGGCGGCGTTAAGCCCCGACAGCGCAATCTGGAATGGCATTGTTGCTCTCCTTCAGGAAATTTCAAGCGCACGGCTGAGCGACATCGCACCCATACCGGCCACATTAACCGAGATACCCCCACCGGGGCCCTTCAATGACACGCTGTCGACGCGACCCCAGACCAGCGGCTCCGCAGCCTGTGTTTCGCGACCTACCCGGTAGCGCGCTTCCAGCCGATAGTCCCCGGGCGGCGCCAGTTTGCCGTCACCGGTTGTGCCGTCCCAGCTGAAGGCAGCGCGACCACCCGGGCCGGGGACGAGGGGCAGCTGCGCTACCAGCTGGCCCTGGGCGTTCTGTATCGCCAGGACCCCCGCGCTTGCTTCCGCGGGCACTTCGACCATACCGCTCAAAGGATTCTCGCCATCAAAAGCGCCCTGGCTGGATGGCACCAGCACCTGCCGGTCCACAAGGGACGCCGCCTGCAGCGCCTGGCTCCCGGTCAGCGCATCGGCCGTTTCGGTGAACGTGGACTGCAGCCGGTCAATACCAGAGACAGTGGAGAACTGCGCCATCTGACCGAGGAAATCCCCGTTCTCCATGGGCTTGAACGGGTCCTGATTCTGCAGCTGCGTGGTCATGAGGCGCAGGAAGTCCTCCTGGCCCAGCTCATCCTGCTTGCGCTCTGCCGCCTGGGGCTGACGCGCGAACAGGTTCTGTATGGCTGTTATGTCAGTCATCGCTACTGGCTCCCGAGGCTCAGTGTCCGCAACATCAGGTCCTTGGACGTATTGAGGATTTCCACATTATTCTGGTATGCGCGTGACGCCGAAATCATGTTGGTCATCTCGGAGGCCAGATCCACGTTGCCGCGATAGATATAGCCGGCCTCGTTGGCTTCCGGGTGTCCCGGCTCGTAGACCGGCTGCGGCGCCGTGGCATCCTCCACCACGCCCAGTACCCGCACCCCCGCCGAGGCCTCATCACCGAAACCCTGCATGATCGTTTCGAACATGGGATGGCGCGCGCGGTACACCTGTTCCGGATCGCCGCTGACCGAATTGATGTTGGCAAGATTCGACGCCGTCGCATTGAGGCGTATTGACTGCGCCCCCATGCCGGAGCCTGCAATATCGAATACCCGGAAAAGATCCATCAGTTATTGCCTCCCTTGAGGACATTCACCATTGATTGAATGCGGCTGTTGAGAAACTGCAGGCTCGCCTGATAGCGCACGGAATTCTCGGCAAACGCCGCCTGCTCCCGGTCCTGCTCAACGGTATTGCCGTCCTGGGCCGGCTGCATCGGCACCCGATAGAGCAGTGGCCCCGGGGCTCCCGGGCCGTCGCTACCGCCCAGGTGACGGCTATGAGTGACCCGTACCTGGTCGCCGCCGGGGACCTGGCTGCCCGCCTGTGCAAGCAGCGCCTTGAAATCGTAATCCCTGGCCTTGAAGCCGGGTGTATCGGCATTTGCAAGATTATTGGCAATCACTGTGTTGCGCTGCGAGCGCAGGCTCAGCGACTGCTGATGAATGCCAAAATAGTTGTCGAGGCTGAAACTCATGACACCGGACCATTCCTTGTGTGGATGTTTTTTCTCAAGCTCACCAGGCTCACTACGTCAAAGCAAGACGCGTGCCAGAGTAAAAACACCGCAATCACGGCGGCTGTGCGGCATTGTCCCGGCCCGCAGCGGCAAAGGCTTGCCGCTGCGGCAAGGTGAGGTCCCGCGGCAGGCGGCATAACCGGCGCATGGCCTGCGTGCCGGGACGGAAAAGCCCCGAAGGTGCAGCGAACGCCAGCGGGCCCGGCGCGGGCGCACACTGGGCACAGTGCTTGCATACAAAGATGCACGCTCAAGAGACAGTGAACCCTCATGCAAAAGCCCAGCACTATGATGACAACGACCGGAAGACCTGCGCTGCCATCTTTTTACTGGGCCATCCTTGCAGGACTCCTGCTGCCTGTCGCCGCCACCATCGCGGCGGACGACAGCCGGCAGGCGCTGGACGACATACGGGCGACCGCGGAGGCCTTCGTGCTGAAACGATTGGGTGGCAATGCCAACGGCACGACCGCGTCCGCGGGTGGCCTGGATCCGCGCCTGCGGCTGGCGCAATGCCAGAAACCGCTGGTCGCCTTTGCCGTTGCCGGCGACCGACTCAAAGGCAACACCAGCGTCGGCGTCCAGTGCCCGGGCAGCTGGCGACTGTATGTCCCGGTCAAGGTGGAAACCCTGCGCCCAGTTTTGGCACTCCGGCACTCCCTCGACCGCGGCAAGATCCTGGGACCGGATGACCTGGAATTCGTCACCGTCGACACGGGCAGACTGATAAGAGGTTATTATGCCGAACTCGACAGCGTTGCCGGGCACACGCTCAAACGCTCCGCCGCCGCCGGCACCATCCTCACCCACGCCCTGGTGCAGGAACCACCCGTAATACAGCGCGGGCAGCGTGTGTCTCTGGTGTCGAGCGGCAGCGGTATCGCGGTCCAGGCGCCCGGGGAGGCACTGGCCGACGCCAAGATCGGCGACCGGCTGCACGTCAGAAACCTGTCGTCGGGCAAGACCGTGCAGGGCATTGCGCGCTCTTCAGGTACCGTTGAGGTGTTTTAAGCAACTGTTGAGCCCGCGTTGGCCAGCGGCGCACTAAAGTTTGCCGCATAACCGCCGCTACCTTATATTGGAATAACTTGAAGTGGAGCAAACGTGATGTCAGACAGCATCAATGGCCTGGGCAAGCCGATTGGCCCGCCCCTCTCGCGTGGCAGCGGCACGCCAGAGACGGCCAGCCCGCGCACGTCGTCGACGTCCACCGGCGATGATTCTGTCAATCTCACCGATACAGCCCGCCAGCTCCAGAACCTGGTGCGGGCAACCAGCGCTGAAGAGACAGTGAACGCCGATCAGGTCAGCGCCGTGCGCCAGGCACTCGCCGATGGGCAATATTCAATAGACAGCCGCCAGATCGCCGAGCGGCTGCTGCAGTTCGACAGTTGATCAGCGGAGTCGCCAACGTGCTGCAAAGCCCAGGCCGATTCGCCACCGCTCTCAGCGATATTCTGCGGGGCCAGCGCGACTGCGCGACCCAATTACTGCAGATTCTGGACAGCGAGCGCGTGGCGCTGGATGATGGCGACCTCGCGGGCATGGATACGGCAGCTGCCGACAAAACCGCCGCGCTTGCCAGCATGGAGCAGCTCAAAAGTCGCGAGGACCAGCTGCTCGCAGAAACACCCTTTCGCGGCAGCGAGTCGCCGGTTGAGCAGGCGCTGGCATGGTGCGACGAATCCGGTGCGCTACGCGCCGCGCGCGAGGACGTCGCCGAGCTGATGGTCGAGTGCGATCGCAGCAACCGCCGCAACGGCTTGCTGGTGCAACAGCGCCTGAATTACGTCAGGCGCGCCATCGATATACTGCATGCAGCCCACGCGGAAACCATGGTCTACGGGCCGGATGGCATAACGCGCAATGGCGGCTCCTCACGTCTTCTCGCCGAGGGCTGATCCACGCCCGCCGGATCAGATCGGGCGTGCGCATGCACAGGGCGCCAAAGGAAAGGATACGTTTTGGACGATACCGGCATCTCCGATCAGCAGCAGATCGCCATACTGATCAGCAACGTTCAGCGCCATCAATTCCCAGTTCGTCTGCTCGCAACAAGCGCCAGCGCCCCGGAGCCATCGCAGCTGCTGGCGGGTGACCCACAGCGCGGCGAGCTCATTTTCGACGCACCACGCGATCTCGACAGCGGACGCTATGCCCCCGGCAGCACCATGACGGTAATGACATCGTGTAACGGCGCCGAGTTGCGCTTCGATACGGCAGTAATCGATACAGAATCCTTCGAGGGCTATCCGGCCCTGCGCACCCGCTGGCCCGACAGCGTGATTTCCCGCCAGCGTCGCAAAGCCTTCAGGGTCAGGATCGGTGAGGACAGAAGCAGCCGACTGGAGCTCTTCGATGACGCCGGCAATCGCATACGCGGGAGACTGATCGACCTGTCTATGACCGGCTTTGGCGCGCTGATTGATCGCACGGCGCCCCTGCGTGCCGGCGAAGAGCTTGACAGTTCGCTGGAAATTGTCGGGGTGTCACTGGCTACCACCATCTACCTGAGCGATCTGCGCATCCCCGATCACGGACGCTTCATGCGCATCGGTGCGGCATTCACCGAACTCACGCCGCAGCAGCAGTCACAGCTGGAAAAGCTGATACGCGCACTGGAGAGGCACGCCATCCGCGCCGAGATGGCACGCAGCTAAGGGCTTATGCAGGGCCGCCCTGTCGCGCCGGCACGACATCAGAACAGCTCTATTCTCCCCGGGGGATTGATTGCGTCGCTCAACTCCCCCCGTGCCACGAGATCCTCGTACATCACCGTGCAATTGCGACCGTGTTTCTTGGCGTAATACAGCGCCTCATCGGCCTTGCCCAGCAACGAAGCCGCAGACAGCGCACTCCTCACCTCGACGGCTCCACAGCTCAAGGTGACCCGCTCGCCCTGCGGGAAATAATGGGCGTGGATCGCCATTCGGAAGCGTTCGAGGGCGGCCATGGCCTCTGCAGGACTGGCGTTTTCCATAATGACGACAAACTCCTCACCACCGAAACGGAACAGCAGATCCGACTCGCGAAAGGTCTGCTCCATGATCCGCGAGAACAGCAGCAGGATTTCATCGCCATACAGATGACCGTGGGCATCATTGAAGCGCTTGAAGTGGTCGATATCCAGAATAGCGAGCCAATGCCGCAGCTGGCGGGTATCAGCGCCTCGGCGCAGCGAATCCAGCGCCACCGAGGACTTCTCGCTGCCAATGACATCCATCGCGCGGTGAATGCAATCATCAAAATACCGGCGATTGAGCAGGCCCGTCAGCGGGTCGCGCTGTGATTCATCAATGAAGGAGCGGAAGTTGAAGTAAATGGACTTGAATGCGCGGAACGCCGCCAGGCTATCGCTGCTCACCGAGCTCGGATACTGAGCGATCAGGCTTATGTTATTACCGCGCTTATTCTGTCGACTGAATGCCGCCATCTGGCGATCCATGCCTGTGGCAACCTGAGCGCCCCCGGGGGAGCGCCGCGCCAGCTCAAGCAGCGAACGCTGCTGATTGGTCAACGCATCCTGCTGCCAGTCGCTCTGATAGCTGCGGGACGCCCGGTCCCAGCATCGCTTCAGACGCGTTTCCCTGCCGCTGGCCGTGAAGAAATAAATCAAGACGTAATCAAAGGGTAGCAGGCGGCAGGCGCCATCCAGGAAAATGCGGTCCAGCTGCTTGATATCGCAAGTAGAGGAAAGCTTTACGGTGTAATCCAGAATGCGGCCGTCAGCTTCCTGCAAGCTTGCGTGGGGCGTACCGTCTGACACCTGCATGAACAGAACCGCGCGCTGAGTTACAGAAGACGCCTGAAGGTAACAGGTCGCTCCGGGGCTTTCAATTTGGAGTCGATAAACTACCCTGGCCCGCCACAGGCATCTGCATGGGATATTTTTTTCGAAGTAGTGGATAATTTAGCGGTCAGATAAATCCACACGTGCGTGAGCCGCCCCCGCAGGCGGCACATCGCAAGGCATGAGTGCATCATACGGCTGTCGCGGGCGCAGCCAATAACGGCCTATCAGTGAACACTGATCGAGACCAGGGGAAGCATCCACCGTGCTATTTAGCAGGCGCAGAAAACCAACTGATCTCAGCGGCCTGAGGGTCGGCGCGCAGCTGGACGCCAGCCTGGCGCGGGAAGCCATGTACCGCCAGCTCAGTGAGGATTTTCTGGGATGGCTGAAAGATTTCGCGCTTGATGAAGAAGACATCGATAGCGCCAGCTTCTACGCGGCGCTCGAGATGTTACGCGGGCGCTTGCGCGAGCTGAATGACAGTACCCGCGCACACCCGACCGACAGGTACACGGCATTCATTCCCGCCTTTATCGCACGACAGCATCGCCACATCGAAGAGCGCGACACAGAGCTGCGCGATATTGTCCGGGTTTTGACACGCGCTGTTGTCGAGATGAACACACGCAACGATACCTATCATTCCAGCTTGAGCGAGCAGATCGAGAACATGACAGCGCTGAGTCGTCTCGAGGACATTCGCAAACTGCGATCGGGACTGATTGCGGCGCTCACGCAGCTGCGCGAGCTTGAGGAACGAAAGCAGGCCGCCGAATCGAGCAGCATCCAGGCACTGGCCAACCAGGTTGCCTCGCTGCAAACCGAGCTCGAGCTCGCGCAGGAGGAATCGCGCCGCGACGGGCTGACCGGTATCTACAACCGGCGCGCCTTCGACGCTTTTATCGCTCGCCAGCTGGATGCCAATGGATGGCGCCGAAGCCGCGTCGCGCTGCTGATGCTCGACCTGGACAATTTCAAGGCAATCAACGACCAGTTTGGCCACCTTCTGGGCGATAGGGTCCTGCTGGCGCTGATCGAGATCTGCCGCAGCGTGATACGCAGTGAAGACTTTTTGGCGCGCGTCGGCGGCGACGAGTTTGCCATCGTCTTCCCCGGGGCCTCTGCGCGTATTGCAAGCCGCAAAGGAAATGAGATCTGCAGAATCCTGGAGTCGCAGGTGTTCACAGTGGAAGAAACGCGGGAACGTCCTGAAACGAGCCTTTCCCTGAGCGTCAGCATCGGCGTGACGGCCTGCAAAGCCGGCGACAGCGCCGTAAGCCTGCTGAAAAGGGTCGATCTGGCGCTGTACGAGGCTAAGCGGGCGGGGAAAAACTGCGTGCGCTCTGCCTGATGGTATCCCGCTGCGGCCAGGTCCCGGTGGGAGCTGACCGCAGAGACGCTAAAACGGGATCAGCGTATAGCCCTCGCTTTGCAGCTGTACATGGGCGGACATGGCAGAGAGCGCCATGCTGACGGTGGAACTCAGCTCGTCTCCGCCAAAGCCGCGCGCAGCCGCCGTCTGACCACAGAGATAGATAGTCACGCCCGCGTCGGCGAGGCCCGCGAGCAACCCCGTATTCGGGTTGTCCACCCCGTAGCGCTTGCGGTAGGCAGCATCCGTCAGCAGGTCCTTGATGGCCGCACCGTGAACGATCAACGCCATTTCCAGGCTATCGGAGGCCGTCCCCGCCCGGGCCTGCATATTGAGGAAGCGGGCGACAGAGTCGATGCCCCGGTTAATCTCATCAACCGATCCCGACGTGGAGGCGAGGTCCTTTCTCACTTTATAGCTGCGGTCATTGGCGAGGGCAAAGGCGCCCTCTTCCACAGGGAATACCGGCCCGTAGCCCTTGACGGCAGGACCGGTTTCAGCGCCGGGAGGATAGTCGGCGGCGGCGAGAAACACCGAGAAACAAAAACAGCAAAGGGCAATAATTGAGCGCACGGGACACCATCCAGAATAACGAGTTGACTGAAGAACCGATCATCGCAGACCCGGGCCCCGGAAAACAGCCCGTCAGCTCAGCGCGCGAAATTGCGGGGGCGCAGCACCGGGGGCTTCAGGAAGGGTTTTTCGCCGGTATTGTCGTGCTGTCCGAGCACTCGCCCGCCGACGTTGGTGCCGTACAACGAGTGGCGATGAAAATTCTCGTAGCGCTGGCGCGTCTCTTCGGCGCTTCCGGTGTAGCGTGGATCCTGCGGGCGCTCATGGGAATTGACGAATAGCGCCACGTCCCAGGCCTCCTGCGGCGACAGACTGCCAGCCTGCCCAAACGGCATGTTCAGGTGGATAAAGGCGGCGGCAGTGAAAATGCGACTCATGCCCGAACCCCAGTTGTAGGCATTATCGCCCCAGAGCGCGGGCATCAAGGGCGCACCCTCATGCTGCAGTCCCTCGCCATTGACGCCATGGCAGGCGGCGCATTGCCTGCGATAAAGCGCCTCACCCCGCTCGCGGCTGGTGCCGGAGGGGATGCTCGTACCCAGGTGGCGGTAACCGCGACCGTAAACATTCCCCTCGTACACCGGTGCGCCGGTTGCCAGCCAGCGGTGGTAGGCCACCAGCGCGACCATATCGTCACTGCCATAGGCCGGCGCTTGACCGTTCATTGAATAGGCAAAACAGCCGGCGATGCGCTCTTCCAGGGAATTTACCTGCTGGTTCTTGCCGCGAAAGTCGGGAAAGGTAGTGGCGGCAGGCCACACGGGGCCAGACCATGCACGCCGTCCCTCGCCCGAGTGGCAGCTTTTGCAGTTCATGTCATTGAACACGTAGGTCCCACGAAACTGCTGTGTGTTTATGAAAATGTCGCGCCCCCGCAGAATCAC
>Ga0209942_1000101_pt1 | contig 52763 bp, 42 predicted proteins | sample SalPonR1_A_D2_MG_FD_185695 | JGI IMG/M metagenome (GOLD analysis project Ga0209942, IMG submission 185695) | Salt pond soil microbial communities from South San Francisco under conditions of wetland restoration - Salt Pond MetaG R1_A_D2_MG... ...
TATCGCCGCCAAGGTAGCCGCTGAGCGTAAAAATGCCCGAGGGTGACGGTTCAATAAACAGCTTGCCGTGGAAGTCATAGAACGAAACCGAGTAGCTGCCGGGATCCAGAATGCGCTCATTCAGATCGGTGGCATCTTCGTCAAGGGAGTTTTCACGGTCAATGCCGAGCCCCCACGAAACCATCTCCGAGCTGTTGAACAGATCGATGGTGTTCAGGATGGAGTGCCGCCCGGCAAGCATCCAGCTGGACCGGCCTTTCTGGATTGGCCCGTCAAGGCTTCCTTTCACTACAGAGTTGCTTAACCCAAAACTGCCGCCGTAGTCGTGGAGCGATCCCGTCTGCGTGACCAGGTTCAGCACGCCGCCCGGCGGGGCATGGTAGCGGGCGGGAGCCACATCGTAATAAAAGCTCCCGGTACGGATAACGTCGGGGTTGAAGCTGTCGATCAGCCCAAACAGGTGCGAGTGACTGTAGATGACCGATCCGTCGAGTGTCACCCGCAGCGCGTCGGAATTGCTGCCCCTGATGTATGACCCTTCGGAGAGCGACGCCCCGTGGCTGACCGAGGGCAGGATCTGAAGCATCCGAACGCTGTTCGATTCGCCGAGCGGACTGAACGTTCCCATGTCCAGCATCCCGCGATAAACAGAATCTGCCGGCGTGCTCCCTGATGCGCCTGTGACCACAATCTCGGAGATCTCTACCCGGGAAGGTTCAAGCCGGATATGGAGCGGCGAATTGAGCTGTATGGACCCGGAATCAAATGTCAATTCGGCCCGCCGATAGCCCACATAACTCACGCCGATCGTCACATCCTCGCCGGTGGTTGATGACAGCATCAGCGAAAAGCGTCCGTTGATATCGGTTTGGGTTTGACGGATAGGCCGGCTGCCCGCTTTCACCCAGACGGTCGCAAACGGCAGGCGCTCACCCGTTTTGTTATCAATCAGGGTTCCCTCAATACGTGTGCTTTTTACCTGCGACGCATCACCCTGGTAGATGACCACCCGCTGCCGTATGTCATCAATTGAGGCGGCAAGGCCGGACCGGTGAAGCAGCTGATGAAGAGACGCCTGCCAGTTGTCGCTCATGGTAAAGTCGGCTTTTTTTCCAGCGATGATCGCATCGCGATAGAGAAATTTGTAGCCGGTCTCATTCTCAATGGTTTGAAAAATAGTATGAAGAGACTTATCCCGTTGATCCCGGGACGTCTCGGTTTGGGCCTGGGGCAAGCTCATCAAAAGCAGCAGAATAAGAGTGGCGATCATAATCTGACTCCTTTCTTAAGGCTCCGTCTCAAACCGGTAGCGGTTATCATCAACCCTCACAAATCTACCGTTCAGCGATAGTGCCAGGTCAGACAGCACCTGGTCCGATGTTCGCAGGTCGAGGCTGCCGGTCAGCCGTTCGTCCGCGATAGAGTCGGGTATGTCCAGCCTAATATTAAAATGGTGCTCAATCTCGGCTGCCACGTCTGTTACGGTTCGGCTGTTGAGCCTGAGCTCTTGTTCCAGCCAGCCGGTGTAAATCCGCCCGACAACAGCTGAAGGCTCTGAAATGGTTCCACCGGAGCTCTCGCTGAACTCGCCCGGATCAAGGCTGACCGACCGCGAGTCGTCGAGCGTAGAAAACCGGACGCTGCCCGATTCCAGGTAGACCCGCACGGCGGATCCCCAGTTACCCAGTGAAAATTCGGTTCCTGTTACCACTACCTTTGCATCGCCGGAGATAGCGGTAAAGAGACGGTCTCTGTTTTCGGCAACCTCAAAATAAGCCTCGCCATCAATTCTGTAGGTCTGCTGCGTATCTGTTTCTTTCAGCTCGTAGAGACTGCTGTTTGGGCGCAACGTTACGATGGACCCGTCCGGGAGTTCAGTGACTTGCTGTACTGCCCCGCTTTGAGCCAGCAACACCGGTTCGGCAGGTTGAAAAATTATGTAGGCCAGTGCAAGACCCGCAACTGCTAAAAAGACGGCGGCGATTTTCCAGAATGTGGAGACGAGCGTTAACTGTTTTGTTTCTCCAGCTTTCTCTTCTGATTCAATTGTATCAAAAATGGCGTTTCGGACAGATTTTGAAGGGGAGCTGTTGGTACTAAGTGAGGCGCTCTGTTTGTAGGCTTCGAGAACATCAAACAGCGGATCTTTCCCGGCAGATTGGGATGCACCGGTCTCGACGCGGTCCATGAGCCGGCGTGCGAGGTCAAGTTCTTCCTGACTGGGTTGATGTCTGTCTGAAGGGATCATGTGTGTTTGTTAGATCCTATGTGGTTAATTAAAAGAGGACACTCATTAAAACAAGCAGGGCAGGTTGCGGAAAGCGAACCTGCCTGCGTTGCTTTTGGTGATAATCAATTCCTGATTACTCGATCATTCCGTCTCTAAGTCTTACAAGAAACGTATTTTTGAATCGATCGAAGCGAAGCAGTGCACTTCCGTCGCCGGTCAGTTCGATGGTACCGGAGAGTGATTTTTCTCTTGTGTCACCATCTTTGGTTTTTGTCATTTCCATACTGTACGTGATCAGCCCGGTGATACCCTCTTCCAGGTTCCCGTTCTCACGGACGATGGCTTTGTCGATCTGAATATTTTGAAATATGAACTCTACCTCGAAAGTACGCTCGCCGCTGCGCTCAAGCCGTGGCAGTTCTATAGACATTTGGCCTTCGCCGTTATGTTTGCCGTCGATCGTAAGGATGGCGCTTTCATTTGAGATGCCAGATGCGAAAAGTGTATCAGTTCGGGTAAAACTAGATGATCGCCGTTCTGTTTCAGCAGAGCCGGTTCTCATTCCTTTAAAATCGATAGTTTCAATCATTTCGCTGTCGCGCCGCGGAAATTCCAGAAACTCCTGGTCAACGTCAGTGAAAATGTATGTATTCAGCACGCTCATGCTTTTTTCCAGATTCGGGCCTTCAAATGAACGGTCAAAAGAGACGGTATGCTCACCTGTTTCCGGATTGTAGTCGACAGAATAGTTCTTTTCGCCGCCACGTCCGGGTCTGTCCATGGACCCTGCTGATGATTTTTGCATCGTCATATTTGGATCGGCATATGAGATTCCTGTTTGTGAGACATTAGAAAATGCGTCATATACAGATGAAAGCACGCCATCTTGTTCTTCGGAGAGAGACGCCCCAATGATTTCACCGGCAATTTCAAGTTCCTCTTCGCTAATGTCGGGCTCGGTGCTGTTTACTGTATTACATCCGTAAAACAGGGTGGATGCTGCAAGCGCCAAAATGATGAGATAATATTTATAAGTTTTCATAGGTTTGTTTGTTTTGTTACAAGTTGGTTCTGCCCCTTGTACACACCACTTCCGAATTACCCCCAACCCGGCGGTGAAAATTTCTTCAATGCCTCTCTGATATCCCTCAGAGCCAGTGCCATATGGTTTTCTACTGTTTTTCGGGTTACCCCAAGCGCTTCAGCAGCCTCTTTATAAGTAAATTCCTGCAGATAGCAGAGCTCAAATACATTTCTTCTCTTTTCAGGCATCTCTTTGAGCGCGGCATGCAGCTGCTGAATAGCCTCACGTGTTTCTGTAGACTCTTCCGGGTTTTGCACGTCTGATTCAAGTACATAGGCGTAATTCGAGACGGTATCTTTTCTGTCCCGAAACAGATTCAGCATCCGCCGGTAGGCGGTTGTAAAGAGAAACGACCGCAGCGATAGCTCCGGTTTAATCTCCTCACGTTTTTCCCAGATAATCAAAAATGCCTGCTGCAGAAGATCTTCCGCTTCCTGTTGGCTAAGTCCCTTTGAGCATAAAAAAGAGATGAGTGCCGAACTATGATTTTGATAGAAGGTATCGAAGGCGGCTTTGTCGCCATTCTTTATTTTTCGCGCAAGATCAGTCTCATCATCACCGTCAGGCCGGCTGAGCGACAGCGCGAGGAAGAACAAGAGTCCGATGAGTAAATCAGTCCGCATAGAAAATCAGGTATGGTTTAAAACAGGTAGATCAGCTGGTTTTACTGACTACCACAGATATCGAATGTATCATAATAATCTTAAATCCTGAAAGATGAAGTTTTTTGAGTTGGCGGTGAATCTCATCTCACCTCGAGGGGAGACTATTAAAACGGTACCATCTGTTTTTGATGTGAGGGGTGTTGGAAAGGCTTTATACTGCTAGGTGCATTCTTTGCTGACACCATGCTTTTTCAGATTCTTATACCACGCCGCCTTTCCAAATCCAGGGAATGTGGTCATCCAGACGCAAGCCCTGCGTTTTTCAGAGCGATGAGGAAGGATCTGTTAGGGCAAGGTCATTTTTTAAAACATAGTGCATTGTTTTTGAGAATACTCAGATAGCGACCACTCATGCGATCTCCCCTCTCGAGAGGGGAGGAAAATAGCCGCTGTTTTGAATGGCTCTGCGAACGAGGAGAGGTCTCGGCTCGCAAAGCTCGCTCGACATGACAGCCCTGTGCTTTTCAGGGCGATGCGTAAAGATCTGTAAAGACACTTCTTTTAACCATCAATGCCCAATACTCAATACCTCATCCCCAAAACCCTTGATTCACTTAATATTTTCGATGTTGTAAATGATTTTCCAATTACGTAAATATCTCTCAGCGAATGCTTTACACAGCTTTCAGTATATGCATTGCCCGCCGGGAGAAAGAATCGGGAGCCCGGTAGAAATATCAGCTTTCCACTAAACCCAAAAAATGTATTTATGAAAAAAGGATTAAAGTACCTGGCATATTTATTAGCAATCGTAATTGTAGCCCTGGTTTTTTTGATTGGCTACGTGTCCGTGATTCTGCCTAATGCAGAACCGGCTCCGGACATCACTGTTGAACCAACAGCTGAACGCATTGAGCGCGGAAAATACCTTGCAAACCATGTGATGCTCTGTATGGACTGCCACGCTGAACGAGATTTTTCAACATTTGCAGGCCCGCCAAAAGCGGGAACACACGGAGCCGGCGGCGATGTGTTTGATGAAAACATGGGATTCCCGGGAAGATTTGTCTCCCGGAACCTGACTCCGTCCGCACTTGGTAGCTGGACAGACGGTGAAATCTTTCGTGCCATTACCTCAGGCGTTTCACGTGATGGATCCGCACTTTTCCCGGTCATGCCATATACACAGTATTCAAAACTGGCGGAAGAGGATATCTACTCCGTCATTGCCTATTTACGGACGCTGGATCCTGTTGAGAGAGAAAATGAAACATCAGTGGCAAATTTCCCGGTCAATTTGCTGATCAATACGATGCCGGTTAAAGCCGACAATCAGCCCATTCCTTCAAAAGACGACCCAATTGCCTATGGCAGGTATCTAGTCACGGCTGCCGCCTGTATTGAATGTCACGTTAAACGTGATAACGGAGCAGTAGTGGGCGAGCCTTTTGCAGGTGGCAGTGAATTTGTGATGCCGGGCGGATCTGTAGTAAGATCAGCAAACATTACCCCACATGAGACGGGCATAGGCTACATGAGCAAAGAGCAGTTTGTGATGCGGTTCAAAATGTATGCAGACAGCAGCTACGTGCCGCACAAAGTGGCTCCCGGGGAATTTCAGACGATTATGCCGTGGCTCATGTATGCGGGAATGACTGAAGAAGATCTCGGTGCTATGTACGATTACCTCCGAACCATTGAGCCGGTTGAAAATCGAGTGGAGAGATTTACTGCGGCGAGGATGGAGTAAAGTAAAGTTAATTTAAAAGAGGATTATTCAGTGAAGTGCCCGTATGCTATATGATTGATCACCATACGTATCCCAATATCCAAAAAAACCCTGAAAGGGTCACATAATGCAGCCCAGGGCAACGCCCTGGGAATTTGGACGAGGAGAAGAAAAAATCCCGAGACGACAAATAGTATCAATATTGTAATGTTTATCGAGGGATAGATGCATCAATTGTGTGGGGCAAAACGATATTCAGCCACCAGTTGCAGGTATCGGATGAATCATCATTGTCTTATGTGTACACAAGTCTGAAAACGAGAGTAGCAATTCATTTTGTATCACGGTACGTTTATGAAGCCAAATGGATATTTAACTTCCTGACGTATATGAGTTCAACACCCGAGCCTGACAAACACCCTCTTAAACAGCTGCTCAGCTATATGAAGCCGTATCGCACCAAAGTGCGGCTGGCAACTCTTTTTTCTATTCTCAACAAATTGTTTGATCTCGCTCCACCTGTACTCATAGGTGCTGCTGTAGACGTTGTGGTTCAGGGTGAAGAGAGCCTGATTGGCCGGCTCGGCGTGACCGATCCGTTTGAACAGCTGCTGTGGCTGGCCGGTATTACAGTGATCGTGTGGGTGTTTGAATCGGTGTTTCAGTACCTGTTTGAAATATACTGGCGTGATCTGGCTCAGTTCACGCAGGACAGCCTTCGGAAGGATGCCTATAGCAATATGCAGGAACAGGAGCTGGCCTTTTTTGAAGACCGGTCAACCGGCGATCTCATCTCTATCCTGAATGATGACATTAACCAGCTCGAGCGTTTTCTGGATAACGGTGCGAACGACCTGATCCAGGTGGTGGTAACCGTGGTCGTTATCGGGTCGATATTTATATTTTCAGCTCCTGAAATAGGTTGGATGGCCCTGGTTCCCATGCCGTTTATTATCTGGGGATCAGTCTGGTTCCAGAAGAAACTGGCGCCTCGATATAGTAACATGCGGGAGCGGGCGGGAGAAACCAGTTCACAGCTCGTAAACAATCTTGGCGGGATGGCCACCATCAAGAGCTTTGGAACCCAGGAGTATGAAAACGAGCGAATAGCGAAGCTGTCGGACCGGTATAAGAAAGCGAATCAAAGTGTGATTCGTCTCAGTGCCGCCTTTGTGCCGCTCATCCGGATGCTGATTCTCGCCGGTTTCATCGGCATCCTGATATTTGCAGGATTTAAAACACTGGAAGGAAACATGGAAGTGGGTCTCTACAGTGTTCTTATATTTGTGACTCAGCGCCTGCTCTGGCCATTGACGCGCCTCGGTGAAACCTTCGATCTTTACCAGCGGGCCATGGCAAGTACGAAACGGGTGATGAGTTTGCTCAGGAAAGATGAAAACCTTGAAGATGGCACCGTGCCGCTCCCGTCTGATGAGGTGGAAGGTGAGTATAAGTTTAAAGATGTATCCTTCCGGTACAGAACAGGCGGAAAAGTGTTGAACGGGCTGAATATGACAATACCGGCAGGAGAGACAGTTGGAATCGTTGGGGCCACAGGGGCCGGTAAAAGCAGTCTGATAAAACTCCTGATGCGCTTCTATGACGTAACCGGCGGGCGCATCCTGCTCGATGGCCGGGACCTCAGGGAGTATAAGATAGACGACCTGGTGAGTGCTGCGGGTCTGGTGAGCCAGGACGTATTCCTGTTTCACGGCACAGTGGCTGAAAATATCCGGTATGGTACATTTAATGCAACAGACGAGGAGCTTATCGAGGCCGCAAAACTTTCGGAAGCACACGACTTTGTGACGGACCTGCAGGATGGCTACGAAACGGTTGTCGGTGAGCGAGGCCAGAAACTCTCCGGCGGCCAGCGACAACGAATCTCCATTGCACGGGCCATTCTCAAAGATCCCCCGGTGCTGATTCTTGATGAAGCCACATCAGCCGTAGACAATGAAACCGAGGCAGCTATTCAGCGTTCATTGTTCAAAATCTCAAAAGACCGAACAACCATAATTATTGCCCACCGACTCTCGACTGTTCGCCATGCCGACAGAATTTTTGTACTTGATGAGGGAGAGCTTGTTGAAGAAGGGACTCATGAAGAACTGGTCAATTCTGAAGGCATCTACAACCAGTTATGGAAAGTTCAGTCGGGCGAGATGACAGTTTAAATAACATTGGTGGTAGCTACACTAATTGTATGAGAGAGAGGATGTTGAGCTAAGAATACTTTGGATCATCTAATTTCTTAATTTCACCCTCAACAAAAAAACCATTGCCGTCTAAAGCGAGCGCTTCGCATTTTTTTTAAGCGTCTGTTCACCCAAGATGGGGTTAATCCAGAGATTTTTTAAAACTGATTTTTAACGGGCAGATCTAACCTGCAGACCTACAAAGTTGAGATATCATCCTCTGTAAAATAATAAATATCAGATGTGAAGCGATTGATTAAGAAAAACGTCTCATCCGAATATACCATTTGCTGAAAAATCGCTGGAAATCCCTCGTCATCGACTAAAGATATCACATGCTCTACACTTCCATTTTTGTGGTTAAACACTATTATTTCGTTTTCTAGCCGGAAATAGATTTTATTTTTGTTTACAAATAGATCCTGAGCTATTGAACTAACGGGTGCTCTTACATGACTTGGCTGAGGAGTTAACTCTATGTTAAAGTCACTCAGTTCTTTCTCTGGCCAAAAATCATAAACACTTTTACTAGTTTGATCAAAGCTTTCTATAAAGACCAAAGGAAGTCCATGGTATGCATAAGTAAAAGTATTTGCGGAGGCCTCATGATCAAAATATATCCTATTATGTGTAACGGGCTGATATCCCATAGGTACAATGCGATTAATAAAGCTGTCCGTTAATTCTCCACTTTGATTGATGATACCCAGAACATATTTTTCATGATTCATTATGGGTGCCAGATACGAATCATTTTTATAAGCAAGGATTCTGTTATTAAAAAAAACAGACAGAAGATGATCGTTACTTATTCTGAAAACTTCTTCACCTTCCAATGTAAACCGAAGGATACTTTTCAGGCCGGAGTCCAGGACCAAAACCGTGTCGGAAAGTGAGGAATTATCTCCAGAAAAATGAATAGTTGCAGGTTGTTGCAGCTCTCCAGGCCCGTGACCTTTTGTAGCGATAACTCGTGAAAAATTGCCCTCCTCATCAAACTCGGCTATTTCACCTTTTGTGGGATCCGAGACCCATATTTTATCAGCAATTTTTTCAACCCAAAACGGGGTGCCGATAAAGTATTCAGATTGACCTGATCCAGAGATAAGTAATTCTGGGGAAAGATCAACTCTTTTTTCTTCTAAGCTACTTGCAGGAATAGCTGAGTAAGTAAACGATTCTATGTCAGGAATTTGGCTTATATATTCCGGCTTATTTTCATTACTGCAATTTGATAAAACAAATACAGTCGCCAGAATATATAAACCTATAATTGGTCTTCTATTCATATTTAAATAACCATTAATTGGCAATTTCCTACATAAGATGCACCATTAACTCGGTCAGATCCTTTTGTACCATCCATGCATTCTATATACCAACTAAATCCTTCACTATCTTCGATGACAAACATCGCGCAATCTTCAGTTTCTCTGCAAATATAAAAATTGCCAAATAGTGGTGATACATTTGTCATTGCTATGATGCAAAAAAGTATAAATAGTTTTTTCATGATCGGACTCTCTCTGATTTGTTTATTGATGTTGTGTTCGAGAGTATGATGGAAAAAACATAATCACCTTACAGATTTTAAGGCAGAAGTTTTTAGAGTTGGCCTTACATAAGTTGATGCGAATCAGATAAGATATGCTGGTAACTATAAATCCATGCCTGATCAATAGAACTATCGGATTGCAACTTCGTGATCAGCAGATATAAAACTAACAATCGAAAAATGAACTTTGCCCGTCATTTAGCGGGATTGATTTCCGTCATGTTGTCAAAGAGGTGGGTAATGTATTTTCACAGCCGGTATCCATCTGCTTTCAGATGTAGTCGATTGTCCTCAGAGAGCAAGTCACCGGGCAAGCTGAAATAATTGATATCACTATCTTAAAGAGGGTAAACCGGGTGTGTTTGCTTATTAAAAACCCATAAATATCAGGCCAGGACAAAATCGAAACGGCCATTGAGGGTTGCCGGATCGCTATCGTCAATAGCAATGGTCAGGCTTTCTTCAAATAGCATATCATTTTTGTTACGTTCTTCTCCGGGAAAATATAGCTGTGTAGTAAGCAAGTTTGTATTCTTGCCTTGCACTTTCACGTGAATATGGGGTGTTCGGGTGAGTAAAAATTGTCCATACCCTGCAGGTTTAACCGTTTCAAGACGGAACCGGCCATCGCTGTCAGTATACTGATGTCCTCTTAATTTGAACCCTTCGTTATCATAATCACCGTTGCCGTCGCAGCTCCAAAAGTCGAGCACGGCACCTGCTACAGGAATGCAGGAAGTTGTTAAAACCTGGCCTGCTATGACAAGTGGTGTTCCGGTAATTCCTGATTCTCGAAGATTGGACCGCATCGGTGTTTCAGGTGTGTAAAAGGGTCCCTCACTATTGGTAGCCGTTTCGTCATGATCGCCGTCATCACATGCCGGAGTTGGCGACAGAGTTGATAAGCCTTCTGGCATGTCCGGATAAGCATAAGCGAGTTCGGTGTTTGGGTTGAACTTGTTATCGATCCAGGCTAATGCGGCCGCACCGCCACCAATAAGTACGGCACTACCGGTTAGAAAGATTTTGAGGAATTTTTTTCGGGAAGGTTCCATGTATAAGGGATATGGGTGATGGATTCAATGAAATATCCGGTTCAATGAATGATTGAACACATCACTATCCACTCACGAAAGACATAAGATGAGTATAGACAAAAATTTTGTGATATAGAATAAGAGTTGAATACCGAATAATGAACAAGAAATTACAAATGACAGTATTATCTAACCCGACAATCCGAAACCTAAAATTTCAGATTTACTCCAAAAATGAAAGACCGTGCCGGCAGATAGTTCGTTCTTCGGTCAATACCCATGGTTAACCGGTTTGGATCACCCCTCAGGCGGCTGCCATTGTCTGTTGGCCCCCTGTCTTCCAAAACAGGTTCGGGACTGATACCGGTGTAGCCGGTAATCGTGAATACATTTTCAACTGTAAGAAAAACAGTAACATCTCCGATCGCTTCAATTGAATTTAAATTAAATCGCCGTGATATCGTCAGATAATCCAGCTTTACAAAATCAGCTCTCTCCACATAAAGCGAACTAAACCTTGAAACCGTAAGACCCTCTACTGCTTTATCTGTAATGATACGGTTGTAGGAACTGATTGCACCCGGATCAACAGGTTCATAGAACAGCCGGTTGAGGTTTACAAGGCTGTGGCCGAATACACCTCTTATTAATGTATTCAAGGTCCAGCTTTTGTAGCTTACTGAATGGGTCCAACCCAACTCAATATCGGGTATAGCATTTCCAAGATTTGTAAAATCAGAGTCTTCATTCAGAGCAAAACCAAAATTTGTAAGCAACCGGCCATCCTTGTTGATATCAACAAAAACAGGCCTTCCAAATTCGTCAACCTCACCGGAAAACAGGGGTCCCCATATTTGTCCCAGTTCTTCTCCAACAGCATATTTTACCAGTAATCCTGAACCACCCCCAGGTGCTCCGGGACTGCCAAACATGCCTTCATCATTTATATAATCAATTAACTTACTTTTGTATCTGCTTACTATTAAACCGGTATTCCATTGAAAATTCGATCTGAGGATGGGAATATAGTTCAAAGAAACATCCCAGCCGCGCGTCCTAATCTCTCCTTCGTTTTGATATTGGGCTGTAATGAATGTTGATCCGCGAGTTTCCAGGATAAAATCACTGATGTTAATCTGATACAAATTTAAACTGCCGGTCAGCCGGCTATCCATCATACCAAAGTCCAGTCCGAAGTTCAGTTCCCGTTTGTTCTCCCATTTCAAATCCGGATTTGCTTCCTGTACCAAACGAACGCTGCCGCCTTCGTTAAAGAAATATTCATATCTATCGAGAGAAAGTCCGGGACTAACAGGAAGTGTACCCGTTCTGCCATAACCCAGCCGACCCGTTAATTGACTGAACAGATCCGTTTTCCAAAAGTCTGTGATATCCATGCCTATTGAAAGTGCAGGAAATAATCCCCATTTGGAGTTTGTACCTAAACGAGTCGACCCTTCACGTCTCAATGAAGCATCAATAAAGAATTTTTGATTAAAATTGACCGACAGTTGACCAAAAAACCCAACAATTCTCTCATCCGGGGTAGCATAGCTATTGATCAAAATATTTCCTGGTCCGCCAATTATCCTATCACTGGAAAGATCGATTGCATAGTAGCCCAATTCATTGCTAGGCAGATTTCCCAGCTCCATGGTTATCTCCTCTCTAAAGAACTCCTGGAAAGAGTAGCCCGCAACAGCAACAAGGGTTATTTTATCAGAAATGGTGTTAGTATAAGATCCACGGGTTTCAATGTATCTGAAGTCAGCATCTGAAAATGATCTGCGTGCCAGGCCGCCTCGGTTTAGTCCGCGGAAAAAGGAGTTATCCGGGTAAAATTCCCCGGTTGATTCTTCATTAAACTCTTGTCCAAAAATTGCAGAAAGTTGAATATGGTTAGTTACATCAAAGGCAGCCTGAGAGTTTATACTCAGAATTTTACTTTGCCCTTCATTGGTATTCAGCTCCAGTATGGCAAGCGGATTAAAATTGTCAAACAAGATGGGCTGGTAGTAATTCCCATTGTCAAATTTTACAGGTGATGTCGGATTGCTTACGGCAGCATATCGAAACCCTTCAGCAAAGGAGAAGTCAGATTTACGATTTGCAGATGCAAGATTCAGCTTCAGCTCTAATCTTTGATCCAGTGCACGGTGTGTAATACCTGCTCTGCCGTTGATCTGTTCAAAGCCCGATTGCAAAAGTATACCTTCTGCTCGCCTGATAGTCCCGGATAAACGATAGCTTGTATTTTCATTCCCTCCGGAAATAGACATATGGTTTGTGTGAGTAAGGGCTCTTCGGCTCACCAGATCCTGCCAATCGGTATCACTTCCCAAATCTACTCCGTCTGCCGCAAGATATTGTTCTCTGTTCATTACGGACACTTGTTTTGCCTTTGATGAGAGAGCCAAATAGCCATTGTACTCAACATTAACTCGTTGGGAATTACCATCAGCAAAAGGATAGTTTCTCCCTTTCGTTGTTATCTCAATTACACCAGATGATCCTCTAAAACCGTAAGCTGCCGTAGCGGTGACATCACTCAAAAATCTGATACTTTTGATGTCATACGGTTCAATCAACTCGGGTGAGTTAAAGAGTACCCCGTCCACGACATATAGTGGATTGTTGCTCTGCAGTGAACTAAGCCCTCTTATCCTGTATGTGAAAGAACCGTTTGGGTCATCTCCTCTTTTATAAAAGCTAATACCTGGAATTCTGCCCTGGACCATTTCAGGAATCGTCAGGTTTAACCCCCCAGTGAATTCATTTTCAGTTATTTCATAGAATCCAGATGAAATTGTTTGATTTCTGACACTGTCTGCCTTCTGAACCTGACTTTCGGTTGATAGTGATTGATCCTGTGCACTGATAGTGGTGGGTTGGCAAAACAGAAGAATAAAAAGTGTTGAAATTAAGACTGTGGCCGATCGGGTTTTATTACCCTCTCCGGTTAAGTGTCGAAAAGCGGTATACATGTAACCGTTCATCTTATTTTCACATATATCAGTCGCGCCGTCACCAATAGGAACGGCACCACCTGTAAGAAATATTTCCCAGGAAGGTTTCATGAATTTGGGACGAGGTGTGATGTATTTGATAAAGAATATCGAATATTGAACAAAGAATAACGAATTTTGAACTCACAAAAACCCTTCGCAAATAACCTAATACCCAATCAACCAATCTCCCGGTCTTTTAAATAGTTTCAGGACCCACCTCTGAGCAACCGCTGGATGCTTTGTATTCTGTCTCCTCCGTGGGAGACTGTGAAAATACTCCCGTACAATGGTTATACATCCTAACTTTTTAAAATTGTGGAGCTCATTCCGAAGCTCCCCTCTCTGTCAAGTCCCGCCAGGGCGCGATAGAGAGGGGACGGGGGTGAGTCAGAAAGATTGGTAGCGGTGTAAGGGCCAAGAATCTTAACATATTTAGACATAATGTCTTTGAGAATCATTTTTCTCACAGCCTCCGTGGGAGGAGAGTTTTTTTATCACTTCCCTCTCGGGAGGGGAAAAGCAAGGGGAAGATCGCATAGCGAGGCTTTCATCTGCGAGGGGTGGGTCGGGTTTTGTACCCAAATCCCTAATCAACCAATTTCCCTGTCTCATCCAGATCACGAAACTGCAGCGCATAAAGATGACTGTAGAGGCCATCATGTTCAATGAGTTCAGCGTGCGTTCCGGTTTCAATGATGCGTCCATCTTCAAGGACCAAGATACGATCGGCGTGCTGTACGGTCGAGAGGCGATGGGCGATTACAAAGGTGGTCCGATTCTGCATCAGTCGATAAAGTGCGTCCTGGACCTGGGCCTCTGATTCAGAATCGAGGGAGGAGGTCGCTTCATCCAGCAGAAGAATCGCAGGGTCTTTCAGGATAGCTCGTGCTATAGCAAGGCGCTGACGCTGACCACCACTAAGTTTTACCCCTTTTTCGCCGATCATGGCATCATAGCCTTCTGGCATTGCTGATATAAAATCATGGGCATTGGCTGCTTTTGCAGCTGCAATAACCTGCTCATCTGTAGCTTCAAGTTTTCCGTATCGAATGTTTTCTTTCACAGATGTGCCAAACAGGTGTACTTCCTGAGGTACGATCGATATCTGTTCTCTGAGCGATTTTACCTTATACTCTCTAATATCGGTTCCGTCGATAAAGATCGTACCCTCTTGAGGATCATAAAATCTTGGGATCAGGTTTAGAAGTGTGGTTTTACCTGCACCGCTGGGTCCCACCAAGGCAATGGTTTCTCCGGCTGCGGCTTCAAACGAAATATCCTTTAAAACCGGGCGCTCCTCTTCATAGCTGAACCTGATATTCGTGGCCCGGATTGCACCGTCCGCATGTGTTATAGTCTTTGCAGTAGCTGAGTCACTAATCTCAGGTTTCTCATCCAGCAGCTCAAAAATTCTTTCTGATGCGCCTGCAGCTGTGTTGACAGCAGCATAGAGCCGGGAGGTTTGACTGACCGACCGTGAGATGTTCAGGGCATATATGATAAACGCTACCAAATCTCCTGCCGTAAGTCTACCCGCGAGCACCTCAACGCCGCCATACCAGAAGATGATAACCAGCGTCGTCATGAACATAATGCCCACTCCCGACCAGAAGAGCTGCGTGAGCACCACCTTTCGTCGTGCGGTTTTGAAGAGCCGTTCAACGGCTGTCGAGTAGCGTTCAACTTCGTAATCTTCCCTCACAAACGCCTTCACCAGCCTGACGGCACCCAGTGCATCTTCAGCCACAGCGGTAGAGTCTGCAAGATCGTCCTGAATATTCCTTGATAGCTTTCTGATTTTCTGCCCGAAATATCGGGTTGCTATCGTGATCAGCGGCACTGTCACAAATATAACGAGACTGAGCCGCCAGTTGAGCACGACCATCAGCGAAACAGATCCAATCAACGAGAAGGTAATGGTAAAGAGCTGTGGCAGTGAATCGGTGAGGGCGGTACGAATGGATCCCACATCGTTGGTGAGACGTGATGTGATTTCACCCAGCCGACGGTTTTCGTAAAAACGGAACCCCAGTTTGTGCAGGTGCTCATACACCTTTTTTCGCAGATCGGTAATCACTCGTTCACCAACCCACTCGAGATGGTAGTTACCGAGGAATGAGAAGAGTGACTGCATCACAAACAGTACAAATAAACCAATGGCGAGCCAATTGAGCAGACTTCGATTTCCAACTTCAAAGACGGCATCAATCAGTTCCCGAAGCCCGAGAGGTACCGTCAGCCAGATGGCCGATGCCACCAGCACAGCCACAGTTGCCAGGTAAAACCGCACCCTGTATGGCTTACTGAGCGCAAATATATCTTTTATCGTATGTAAAAGTGACTTAACGCTTCTCTTTTTTTCGTCGATTGTTGGGGGCATTCTTATGTTTTGAATTAAGCTATAATGTACGGAAACGAAAGATGAGAAGGGAACGTGCGGGGAAGGTGGTGAAAGGTGAAACGACAAGCGTCAAACGTGAAAGGTGAAACGTGAAATTTTTAGTAATGAGTTATGAGAGGCAGAAGGCAAAAGTGAAAAGGGAGAGGTGAAAGGTGAAAGGTGAAACGTGAAAAGGGAAAAAAACTCCATCTGGTTAATAAAAACTGAACATGAATTAATCTATTGAATTCATGCCAATTCAAACACAATCTTGGGGTTTAAAGCTTTTGCCCTCTCCCTTCTGCCTTTTCACTTTTGCCCCGTCAAGATGCAAGACTTATAACCTCCTTTTGACGTTTCACATTTCACGTTTCTCGGCTTACATCCCCAACGCCTCAATCTCCGCAATTTGCTCTGAATAACGCTCCGAATCACTCTCATAAAACGTCAGCGCATCCCGCAGCAATGGTTCGGCCTCATCTGCACGGTCTAAGTTCCAAAGGCAGATGCCGTAAGTGAAGCGGGATGAGGCCAAATTTGGGTTATCATCCGGTAGCTGGCTGATGCGAAGTTCGTATGAGCGTTCTGCGAAGGGGAGGGCTTCATCAAACCGGTTTTGTTTGCGAAGAGCGTCAGCCAGTCCGCTCAGCGGGTAAGTCTGACGAATATGATCTGGCGGCAGCAGGCGCTCGCTGTGTTCCAGTGCTTCGCGCATAATGGTTTCGGCGTGGGGATAGTCTTCCATTCGCATATAAATACCACCATAGCTCTGCAGGATGCCCGCGATGTAGAAATTATCGTTGCCGTACTCTTCCCGGAAGATGCCGAGTATTTCACGGTATGTTTCTGCCGCCTCCTCAAGCTGACCAGCACCCCCCAGCGAACGTGCCGTATTGGAGTGTGCCGCCAGTGTGTTCAGATGGCTGTCGCCAAAAATCTCAAGCCGCATGGCGTGCGCCTCTTTTGCATATGGAATTCCCTCTTCCGGCCGACCCATATTCTGGTAGAGGCTCGAGAGATGGTTCAGTGTGGATGCGATCTTTTCATGATTTCCGGAATAACGCTGCCGGCTAAGATCGAGAGATTGAAACAGGTACTTTTCGGCCTCGTCATAGTTACCCAGTCTCCGGCTGTTAAGCCCGCGGTAAAATATAAAGTCTTCGTAATCGGCTCCTGCTTCTTCCCGGTTTTGCTCATAAAGTGGTTCAATGAGTGTTAACACAGAATCAGCTCTTATGAAGTCCTGATTTACATCGAGATGGTAGCCGTAATCCAGGTTCACGCTGGCAAATTCAAGGCTGTTGGGATCGAGATATTGGTTTGCCAGATCAACGGCGCGATGGATCATTGCCAGGCCTTCATCATACTGACCCGATTTATCGAGAATGATGGATCGATCAGCCAGCATGTTGATATACTCAAACGTGGTGGTATCACTCGAACTGCGATAAAGCTCAAGGGCGGTTTTTGAGAGGGAATCGGCCGGGCCGAACGCCAGAAGGTTGGAGTAGATATCGGCCATCATAATCAGCAGCTCAGAGCGTGTTTGAGGATCCTCAGCCAGCTCATTGTTGATATATTCAGTGCTCATGTCCACCATCCGCCTTGCCGTCGGTTCCTGCCCACCGTTTTGCATGGGATCCATCGACAGGAGCGAACTGCCGAGCACCGACGCCAGTCTAGCTGACCGGTTGGCTTCATCCTGTGCCCGCGTGGTCTCGTACCTGAGTTCCTGGGTATAAACAAAAACCAGGATAATTATTGAGATCAGGGAGAAAATAGTAATAAATGATGCGGCCCGGTTACGCTTTGTCCACTTGCTGAAACGATAAAATGGTTTGGTTGAATAGGTTAGAACCGGGCGTCCTGACAACCATGCACGAAGCTCATCACCCAGTTCTGATGCGTTCTCATACCGCCGGTTTGGATCGTCATGCATCGCTTTTGAGCAGATTACCGCCAATTCACGGTCAAATGTGTGAGCCGGACTTTGTGAAGGCCGAATTGACTCCTCTGGATGCCTGTCTGATAGAAGCTGGTAGAGAATCACGCCTAGGCTGTAAATATCGGTTGCGGTAGAGGTGGAATCTCCGCGGAGCTGTTCGGGTGACGCATAGGCGCGGGTCATCGCCCGGCTTTCTGAAGACTCTCCGCCGGGACCCTCAAGGATTTGAGCAATGCCAAAATCAAGAAGTCGAATCTGAGGTTGAGTCTCATCTCCGGTCACCATAATGTTGCCCGGCTTGAGATCGCGGTGCACCACCAGGTTTTTATGGGCATACTGAACGGCTTCCGTCACGTCCAGAAAGAGATTGATTCGATCGCGCACCGAAAGATTCAGACGGTTACAGTAGGAGAGGAGCGTTTCGCCCTGCACATACTCCATCGCAAACCAGGGGCGCCCTTCATCGGTGAGCCCGCCATCGGTCAGGCGCGCAATGTTAGGATGCTGTAGTTTGGCAAGTATGCTGCGCTCACTTTCAAAACGGCGAATAGCCTGCTCATTCCCCATGCCGTATTTGATCAGTTTGAGCGCGACAGTCTGATCAAATCCGCCCTGTACGCGCTTTGCCCGGTACACGTTTCCCATGCCGCCGGTTCCGATAGTTTCAATTACTTCAAAAGGCCCCACCTGAACCCCCTCCATCGGCACGAGGTCCGACAGGTCTACCTGTTCAATGGCAAACCCGTCGAGCATGGAGGTTTGTCGGGAGTCAGCCGCCAGCAGCGACTGCAGCTCATCATATAGCAGCGGTGATTCTGTTTTGACCGATTCCAGCCGCTCGATACGTGATTCCGGATCGAGGTCTACGATCTCCTTGAACAATGTTTGAATTTTATCCCACTGGTTTGAATTCATGACAGGGCTGACTTGGCGTTATCGGTTCCGGCTAGTTTATATACGCGCAGAATGGTGGGTTGACTGGCAAAAGAACAAGCAAATAATTTCAGAAACGGTAAAAAAGACTATTTACATCAACGGACGGTAATAGTCAAGTAAGGACGGGGTGAATGTGGCTAAGACATAAATAAACTGGTGGCCTCCGGTGCCTCTTCCATCCCGCGGTGGGGCAATGCCGGCTACTCACTTGTATCAGACCTATTGACCTCCTGGTGGACATCGCCGCTGGAGCGGAGGTTCTTTTGGCATTGCGGATACCACGCTTCGAGGACGCCGGGCGCTAAAAGCACAGCACACTTTTGAATGCCTAACCCCCGAAAGTAATGCAGTAGTTTCCTTAACCAAGAGTAAGAAACTGACATAGGCGTAAATAAAAAGCCCTCTGGAGACGGAGCCTCAAGAGGGCTTTGAGTATGCTGATCAATAAAATATAAACACTTTCTATTTCCTTGACACTCCGCTTTCCTTTGCGGCGGCTTTCACGGCTTTTGCTACCTGGCGAACTACCTGCTTGTTAAATACGCTTGGTATGATATACTCCTCACTGACGTCATTTTCATCGATGCAGTTGGCGATGGCTTGTGCAGCTGCCTGTTTCATCTCTTCGTTGATGTCGGTAGCGCGTGCATCCAGCGCACCTCTGAAAATGCCCGGAAATGCCAGCACATTGTTGATCTGGTTGGGATAGTCGCTGCGCCCCGTTGCAATGATGCGGGCAATATCCTGAATCTCTTCCGGCATAATTTCAGGTGTGGGGTTGGCCATTGCAAATACGATGGGATCACGCCCCATGGCCTCTACCGCCTCTTTTGGAATCGTGCCGGGGCCGCTTACACCAATAAGAATATCTGCATTTTTACAGGCGTCAATAAGCGAACCGTTCTCGTTTTTAGAGTTGGTGTTTTCGGCCAGCCATTTTTTGCTATCGTTGAGATCCGGCAGTCTGTCTTTGCTGATGATACCCGTACTGTCGGAGCAGAGAATTTCATCCACGCCGGCTTCCAGGAGAATCCGGGTAATAGCCACGCCGGCGGCACCTGCTCCCACAATCACAATTCGCAGGTCACTCATTTGTTTGTCAACCACCTTCAATGCGTTGATTGTGGCCGCAAGTGTTACAATAGCCGTTCCGTGCTGGTCATCGTGAAAGACGGGGACATCCAGCTCTTTTTTCAGACGCTCTTCGATTTCAAAACAGCGTGGCGCAGAAAAATCCTCAAGATTCACCCCACCAAATCCGGGTGCCATCCATTTCACGGCTTTGATAATCTCTTCGGTATCTTGTGTATCCAGGCAAATAGGATAGGCGTCAATATTTGCAAACTCTTTAAACAGCATCGCTTTCCCTTCCATCACGGGCATAGCGGCTTCAGGGCCAATATTTCCCAGCCCGAGTACGGCTGAACCGTCACTTACAACGGCCACAGAATTTTGCTTAATGGTGAGTGTATGAGCTTTCTCTTTGTCTTCAGCTATGGCTTCACAAACACGAGCCACACCGGGTGTATAGGCCATGGAAAGGGCATCACGCGTATCAACCGGTACTTTATTCTCAATTTTTATTTTACCGCCAAGATGCAGTAAAAACACCCGGTCAGAAACGTTTTTAACTTTGATCCCATCAATTTTTTTGATTGCAGCTACAATGCCTTTTGAGTGCTCGGCATCGCGGGCGCTTACGGTAATGTCTCGCACTTTATATTTTCCTTCCACTTTAACAACATCCACCGCACCGGGATCCCCTTTCTGCTCAGCAATTACATTTAAAACTTCGGCGAGCATTCCGGGTTTATTTTCGATGTAAACACGTATTGTAAAGCTATAACTTACACTAGGCTGAATTTCACTCATCAGTTACATTTGTTGATTTGATTACCTGTTTTTGGTCTGACTGAAGATACAAATGTCTTCGTATAAGAGATAAACACATTCCTGAAAAGTTTATCTGTTTTTGTAATGTTCGCCTGATCTCTTTAAATAGTTTTCCTGCTCAGGTAGTCATGACCATTATATTATGAATGCAACTTGAATATTTTTATTGATATGAGGATTTATATTAGTACTGAAAAGAAGTCTCAAAAAGTATATGTTCCACTCTAACATTAAAAAAGACAAAGGGTTAAAGCTTATGAGAAAACTAACGAAATCGATCGCCGGATTGATGTTGCTTTTAGTTGCCACTGGATGCATCCAAACTGAGGAAAGAGACAAAGAAACGATAAATACTACTACTGAAAATACAGAAGGCATGCTGCAGCACACGGTCTATTTTTACATGAATGATGAAGTAACTGAAGAACAAAGAATGGATTTTGAATCAGGCCTCAAAGAGCTGCTGGAAATAGAATCGATCTATAAATCGGAACTTGGTGTACCTGGTGATACGGAGTCACGGGATGTAACTGACCATTCGTTTGGTTACTCAATATTTACGTGGTTTGAGACCATGGAGGACTACAAAACGTATGATGAGCATCCCGATCATCTGGAGTTTGTCGACACCTATAATTCTCTGTGGGCCGATGTGAAAGTATATGATTCAGAACTTATAGAGCCGTAAATAAGTCTGGACTGTCGTAATGAGGATTTAATGTTTACGGCTGATACAGTCCTTAAAAGGGGGGCGTAAGTAGACTCACTCTTTTGGCTACCTTAATTTGAAAGGTGGTAAGCTACGATCCTCACCGAATATTCCTATGCAGGTTGATATGTTAAGGTGTTCCGCCCAATTCATCGTACTTTTTCCTGACTTCCTGAACGTCTTCCCAAACCGGTCGTTTCCAGTTTGGGTTACGAAGCAGTGCAGCAGGATGGTAGGTCACCGTTAATTTTGCCCCGCGATAGTCATAGAATTGTCCTCGCATATTTTTTAGAGCCTGGTCTTTCCCGAGCAGTGTTGTACCTGAAATTTTTCCGACACAAAGAATGACTTTAGGGGAAATGAGGTCTATCTGCCGCTCAAGAAAGGGGAGGCTTCGCTCGCGTTCTTCTGAGGTGGGATTCCGATTATCAGGCGGGCGATGCTTCAGAATGTTGGCGATATAGATATCCTGCCGGTCAAACTCTATTGCTTTCAGAATCTTATTTAAAAGCTGCCCAGCCGCGCCCACAAAGGGCTCGCCCTCTTTATCTTCATTAAAGCCGGGGGCTTCACCAATCACAATCAGGTCGGCATTTGAATTGCCAACCCCGAAAACAAGGTTGGTTCCCTCAAGGTCGGTCTTTAACTCTTCAGATGATTCACAGAAATTTCTCAGTTCGTCAAGTGTCCCACATTTTTTTAATTTCTGTTCGAGACTAAGGGGAGTGGGTGATGGATCTGTTTCGGCTGTTGATTCCGGAGTGTCTAAAGAAGGTTTATTGGAATCGCTGTCTGCAGTTGATTCTGCCCGTGCGTTTGAGGTATCACCCGATTGCTTACTTTTAGTATCTGTATTGACTGAAAAGGGGCCATACATCTCGCGTTCGCTTTCAAGAAACGTTATCAAATCGTCGAGCAGATCTTGCGTTTTGTCACTCATAGCTTATTATGAAAATGGTGGCTTTAATTTGGCAGAACCTCTTCATTCATGCGCCTGATACGTTCAAAATAAAGTTCAATTAACTTCTGATACTCTTCACTGAATCGCGTATAGTCAGGATCCTGCAGACGCGACCTTATTTCCTGCTGGAGTTCTTCAAGCGTCATATCAGGCGGAAGGTCATAATTACGCTGATCAGCTTCAGAGCCTTCACGCTCTTCATCCTCGCCGCGCTGCTCCATAGCGTCTTCCGCACTTAGCATACGTGATAAAATGTTTTGCTGGCGCTCGATCATCAGGTCGTCAGTAACTCCGCCTCGCATATCATTGATACTGTCTTCCATTTCGTCCATCATACGCTGCAGTTCACTCATCATCCGGTCACCATCTTTAAGAGCACCACTTCTCTGTAGCTCCTGAAGCTGTTTCCGGATTTCATTTTGCTGTCTGGCCAGCTGATCAAGACGTTCACTCTGTTCTCTGCTGAGACGATCTCCCTGCATGTCGTTTACCATCTGCTGAAGCTGCTGATTGAGCTGTTGCTGATTGCCCGACATCTCCTGCATCTGTTCCATCATCTGCTGCATAGACATACTTCCGCCGGCTCCTGATCCGCCGCTTTGATTCATTAACTGATCGATGAGAGATGCGATGAGTGAGGACAGATCATTTATTCCACCGAGCGACTCACGTGATGCGATGGTTGCACCGCGCTGATTACGTTCAGCCATTTCATCAACTGAGTTTTTCAGAGAGCGTTCAACCTCTTCTTTTTTTCTGTTGATTTGATTGGGTACGCCGGGTATTTCTGATGATATCTGAAAAATGGAATCGGCAACACTTGTAAACTGATCCTGAACGTAATTTTGTTCACGGGCAAGGCCCACGTATCCAGGGCTTCTGTGAGCTGTTTCCTGGGCATCCTGTGTAAGAAACTCTTGCGTATCCGACAGCTCGAGAAGGGTGTAAAGTGCCCGCTGGAGGGCAATAATATTCACCTGGAGCTGCTCACCACTCATTTGTTGCTGCATCTGGCGCATGTTTTCTGCCTGCTGCTGAAGCTGCTGGCTCATCTGCTGCTGTTGCTGCTTCATCTGTTCTGAAGGACTCTGTTCACCCTGCTGCATTTGATCAGAAGCATTTTGCTGCATCTCATCAGCCTGTTCTTTGATTTGATCCAGCTCTTGCTGAGCTTCTTCTTTAATCTGCTTAAGACGTTCAGCTGCACGTTTCGGAGGATTTTGATCGAGCTTTTCGAGTTGATCTGATACCCGGTCCATATCCTGGCGAGCTGTTTCCATCTCCTGATCGAGCTGTTCCAGCGACTCATTTTCTTCATTGTTGACCCGCTTGGCAAGATCTTCATATTGCTCTGCCAGTTTATTGAGATCACTGTTCATTTTCAGTGTTTTGAAAAGCTCTTTTGTACGCTCAAGCCGTTCTTTGTAGAGTTCTTCATTGAAACTTACATTTTCCAAAGCCTCTTCCATCTGGCTGGGATTCATGTTTTCCATCGCTTCGCGCAGTTCTTCCAGGGCTTTTTGCAGCTCGGGGTCATCCAGCTCTTCCATAAGCTGCTGAAGCTCACGATAGGATTCTCGGGTTTCTTCTGAGACGGACTGACTCTGTTCCATTTCTTTCTTTAGCTCGTCAAACTGATCCTGTAGTTCCTGAACGGTTTCATCAATCTGCTTCTGCTTTTCGGAAACACTTTCCAGCATTTCCTGTTCCTCAAAGCCACCTTCCGGGTTATTGCGAAGTTTCTCCATAAATCGTTCGTACTCCTGTTCCATCTGATCGAAGCTTTCAGACACATTTTCCAGCTCGCTTTGAACGTCGCGTTCTTTCTCATCAATATCCTCAAAAAATTCTGCGAGAGACGGGATTTGTACTACAATTTCCTTTGATTGGCCCCATTTTCCGCCTGAGAACTGGTCATTATCCATCGCACGTATGGTAAACCTGACTTCATCCCTCGGACGCAAGCCAATCTCTGCCAGATCCCAGGTATATCGTGAGATTCGTCCGTTCTGGGGAGTCGTAAGTCGAATTCGGGCTCGTTCCGGTTCGTCCACATATGCTCTGCGAAGTTCCCAGTTGAGTTCGGCTCTTTCAATACCGAAATCATCAGTTGCCTGGTAAACAATATCGAGTTCGCCGGGTTCATTCATCATCACGCTGGCAGAGGGTTCGCGGATGACGATTGTCGGTGCTTCATCTTCATTTATTCGTATAATCGTCCTGAATGCATTCTGATTAGTCAAACCGTCATAATCTTCCATGGCAAACGTAATGGTATCACTGGCTACAGGGGAGATGTCTGCTTCAAATGAGCGGAGAGTATCCGGGTCACTTTTGGGAAACGCCAGGCTATCAGCTTGTGACAGTAGTAAAAGTGATTGAACGGGCTTATTAAATGTGCCTTTAAAATTGATTTCAGAGCCGGGGTACACACTGATGTTTAAAAATGGATATTCCAGGTTTCGTGGCGGAATCTGCGTGTATGCAGGTGGGGTAACGGTGGCCAGGAGTGTATCAAATCTGGGCTGAACTTCAACATCGAGCCTGAAAAGCTCAGACTGAAACTCATCCATTTCGATGTAATAGCTAAGAGAGTTCGTAACGTCTATTTCTCCTGACTCAAATACCTGAACCTGAGGATCTATCCGCTCCATCGGCCTCTTTCTATAGCCATCTTCAACATCTGTCTTAAATGCGAGCGTAACGGTTTCGGGTGTTTCCTCTCCGGTAAATGTGATGGATGGTGTAATAGTAATGCCCTGCTCAACAGTAGCTGAAGCCGGAGTTACGGTATAAAGAAATGGATTTGGCTTCTCAAAAGTCTCCCAAATCTGTGCTGTTCGGTTCATGCTATCAGGCGAGAATGAGAGCATAAGCACAAAACCAATAATGGCAGCCAGCAAACCTGTGGTTGAAACCCACAGTAGTTTAAAATACCGCTGTTTTTTCAGGTATTGTGAGAGATCTGATTTAAAGACAGGTGTGTCAATACCCTGAAGGTTTGATTCAAGTGCTGCATCATAAAATATAGATGCTTGTTGTTCACTGTTTTTAAAAAGGTCGATAGCACTTTGAATCTTTTCACCCTTTTTCCCACGGGTAGTCAGATATTGATTAATGAACTGTGACCGGGACGGTTTTTTGAAACTTCTGATAATTCCATAGACAGCCAGCAGGGCAACTGCTACAATAGCAGAGGTCGCGTATATTTTTACAGAGGATGAGAGATAAAAAGAAGCTTCGATTGCTGAAAGGGCGAGGAAACCAACTATCAGAAAACAGAAAAAGAAGAGAATGGCACTAATTCGCCTGCCTGCTTTTACTTTGGAATAGGCAGTATTTAGAATATTCTGCAGTCGCTGCAGAGTTGAAACAGAATCGTTTGGGATATTAGTGGCCATCAAAATTATTCAAAAAATTAATGCAAACGGGATGCTGGGGTAATAACTCCTTAGACCGTCTTAAATTATAGAAGGTCTTTTAATGTGAACGATTCATCAGCTGAGAACTTCCCGTCCTTCTCTTTGATGGTAATCACTTCATTATATGCATCATGCTCCATGAAAACATACCAGTTACTCTTTTCAGCTTCTTTTAAAAACGATTCTTTTTCCTGAAGCGTTTGCAATGGAAACATATCATAACCCATCACCCATGGAAGCGGCACATGCGCATGTGTTGGCAACAGATCGGCTCCATATACAACTGTTTTGTCTGAGTCGTGCAGTAAGGGAAGTTGCTGACCAATGGTATGGCCGTTCATAACAATAGTTGTGAATCCTTCTTCAAATGTATGGCTGTCTTCGACCAAATTCAGACGGTCACTTTCGCCGATGGGATGTATATTTTCAGGAAGAAAACTTGCTTTCTCACGGGCATTAGGATTTGTTGCTGCTTGCCAATGCCGCTTGTTTACATGGTATGTGGCATTTTCAAATCGGTGCCTCAGGTTTCCCTGCTCATCGTAGGAAGTGGTGCCGCCGCAGTGATCGAAATGCAAATGGGTAAATACCATATCGGTGATGTCAGACGGTGAAATACCAATAGCATCTAATGATCGCTCAAGCTCACTGTGCTTATAATTAAGAGAGTAAATCTGACGCATCTTGTCATCAAACTTATCACCACAACCGTTATCAACAAGATAAATCCTTCCGGATGTTTTTGATTTGATGAGAAGGCAGCGGGTAGCCATCAAAATCCTGTTACTATCGTCACTCTCGATTTTTCGATTCCAGAGGGTTTTTGGAACAACGCCAAACATAGCACCTCCATCAAGCCGGAATCGCCCTGTCTCAATGCTATAGAGTTCGAGGTTGCCAATTGTCGTGGTATTTTTGGTAGTTGATTTGTCTGGCATGTGATTCTAGTAATTTTGTAGTGTGCTTATAAGCCGTCGCTGGTAATATACAAGCTTATCAATATCGTACCAGTAACCGGAGTGAAGAACAACACATATAACATTCTTAAAATAACCTTTCGGGGGTAGATATAAAAAAAGCCGCATTTTAAAGATGCGGCTTTCGATTCTGCTATCGTATAACAACGTTAAAACGAAGGTACAGGATCAACTCTGTATAGTGTGTCAAGTAGTGTAATACCAATCAGAAGCAGAAAAAATATGATTGACATTACAAATAACATCGAGTTGAATTTACTGTCCCACCATAGATTCATAAAAAATGCTACTACAATCATCGCTTTTGCTACAGCGATTCCGATAGCAACGATAATATTCCATGGTCCAGGAATATGAAACCAGGTTACCGCGACTGTCAAAAAAGTAAGCACGAAGAGAGACGATCCAACGGCCCATAAAAATTTAGCGGAAGAAATGTGATGTCCACTCATAACAGGAAGTAATAAATTTTTAGTCGATTAAGTAAAGTAGTGGAAATAAGAAAATCCAGATCACGTCAACAAGGTGCCAATACAGGCCTGTAATCTCAACAGGGGTATAGTATTCAGCGCTGAAGGCTCCTTTCTTGGCTTTTACGACAAGAAACAACATCAGCCCGATACCAATGATCACGTGAATTCCGTGAAGCCCCGTCATCATATAGTAGATGCTAAAGAAGATGTTGGCTTTCTCGTGAGCAATTCCCTCGTATGTATAATACTCGCCGGGGAAAATTCCTTTGTCGAACTTGTGCGTATACTCAAAAAACTTAATCACCATAAACACACATGCCAGGCTTATAGTGATATAAAGGTTCGTAATTAAACCTTTGATTTGATTAAGCTGGGCTGACCGGATAGACATAGCAACCGTTAGTGAACTACCAATCAGTACAGCCGTGTTCACAGCTCCCCAAAAAGTGTCCAGCTCGGTAGATGCCTGGAGGTAAAGGTCAGGATACCAGGATCGATACACAATATAAGCGGCAAAAAGGCCGCCAAAAAAGAGAATTTCTGTAACAAGAAACACCCACATGCCCATTTTCGAGGCTTCAAATTGCTGATCAGAATCAACAAAGTAGTGCTTTACGTGTTTCGGTTTACCTTTAACTGCAGAAGGATCTGACATCTGTTTACGTATGGTTTATGCTTTTTCCTGAGCTGTTGTTGTTTCAACGTCTACTTTTTCACCTTCGTGGTGTCCGTTATGCGAGTGTGCAATTCCAAGCTGGAATTCTGCCATCGGTTTATGGTAGTCATAAGGACCGTTGATGATTACCGGCGTATGCTCAAAATTATGATGAGGCGCTGGCGAAGATGTTTGCCATTCGAGCGCACGGCTACCCCAAGGGTTTGACCCGGCCTCTTTGCCTCTCAGCAAAGAGTGAATCAAGTACGCGGCAATAATAAGAAATCCAACACCTAAAACGTAGGATCCCATTGTAGAAAATTGATGGAATGGCTGAAATTGGTCAATGTAGTTGTAATAACGCCGGGGCATTCCCTGAGCACCCATAATAAACTGAGGCAGGAACGTCATGTTAAATCCGACAAAAATAATCCCACAAGCAATTTTTGCCCAGAACTCACTATACATTTTACCAAACATTTTTGGCCACCAGTAATGAATTCCGGCGAGGAATGCCATCACCATACCGCCCATCATTACATAGTGGAAGTGGGCAACTACGTAGTATGTATCGTGCAGGTGAATATCTACAACCAGTGCACCAAGCATAATTCCGGTAAATCCACCAATGGTAAATAGAAATAGAAATACCATAGCGTACAACATGGGGGTTTTCATATCGATGGAACCCTTGTACATAGTTGCCAGCCAGTTAAATATTTTTATACCGGTTGGGATTCCGACCAAGAATGTAAGAAAAGAGAATACCATACTGGCAAGTGACGATTGCCCGGCTGTAAACATATGGTGTCCCCAAACAAGGAAACCGATAAATGCAATCGCCAGTGAGGAGAGTGCAATCGCCCAGTATCCAAAGATTGTTTTTCTGGAAAATGTTGAGATCACTTCTGATATCACGCCGAAACCGGGAACGATCATAATGTACACGGCGGGGTGTGAATAGAACCAGAAGAAATGCTGATAAAGAACCGGGTCACCACCCAGTGCAGGGTCAAATATACCGATTCCCAGTGCGCGCTCCATCGCAAGAAGGAGAACTGTAATCGCAAGTACCGGCGTTGCAAGCACCTGGATAATGCTGGTTGCATAAAGCGCCCAGATATTTAGCGGAAGCTTATTCCAGGTGAGTCCAGGAGCCCGCATTTTGTGGATAGTAACAATAAAGTTAACACCTGTTAGAATTGACGAGAACCCGAGTATAAAGATACCGAGCGTCATCATCATCACGTTTGTGCTTGTTTCTGCACTATATGGCGTGTAGAATGTCCATCCTGTATCGATTCCGCCGGTGAAAATTGCAATAAGTGTAAAAATGGCACCAATTGTATAAATGTAGAAACTCGCGAGGTTAAGACGGGGGAAGGCTACATCTTTGGCCCCCAGCTGCAGAGGTAAAATGAAGTTTCCAAGCGCCGCAGGAACTGACGGAACCAAAAAGAAGAAAATCATGATCGCCCCGTGAAGGGTAAAGATCTGATTGTAGGTGTCAGCCTCAATGAATGAACGGGTAGGGGTGAGCAGCTCAGTTCTTAGAACGAGAGCAAGAATACCGCCGATCAGGAAGAAAAGAGCAATAGATCCGAGATACATCAAACCGATCCTCTTGTGATCTACTGTTGTCAGCCACGACCAGAGCCCTTTTTCAGCATTCAGATAGTGCTCTTTGGGAGACTCGTCCGGCTTGAATCGCTTAACTTGTAGTCTTTTAATATTTGATGCTTCTGCTGTAGCCATAATACTTCTTATTCTAATGTTTTAATGTACTCAATGATATCACTGATCTGCTGATCATTGATAACACCCTGATAGGAAGGCATCACCGGATCATATCCTTCCAATACTTTTGCGTTGGACTGTAGGATACTTTCACGAATGTAGTTTTCATCTGCAGTAACAGGATCGGCATTTTGAAACGTTCGCTCACTTCCCCACAAACCTGCAAAGCTGGGGCCCACGCCACTGGAGCCGTCTGCTGAGTGACAGGCATTACAGCCGTTCTGGCTTACGAGAGCTTCACCACGCTCTGCCGGTGGAACAGACTCATCCACTGCGTTACCGGCTTCAAGCCAGATATCAAATTCGTCCTGACTCATCACGTTTACGGTTCCGTCCATATTGGAGTGTTGAGTACCACAATACTCTGTACAGAATATATGTGATTCTCCTGTTTCGGTGGCTTCGAACCAAATGGACGAATACCTATTAGGAAGCACATCTCGCTTCACACGGAAGTCAGGTACGTAGAATGAGTGGATAACGTCGGTAGAGCTCATGATAAGCTTAATTGGTCGATCGACCGGAACATTGAGTTCATTCACGCTGGTGGCTCCGTTTTCATAAAAGAACCGCCAGTTCCAGCTTGCGCCTTCAACACGTATCTCATAAGCATCATCAGGAGGCGTTACCAGGTTCATATATCCTGAGAAACCCCATCCAAACACGATCATCACCATGATAAGTGGAATAACTGACCAGGTAATTTCAAGTTTGTTGTTGTGCGTGATTACAGGAGTGACGTCATCGTCGGATTTCCTGCGGTATTTCCACGCGAAATAGAGAATTGCAAATGTAATTCCCACGAGGAGAATGATGCTGGTCACATTGATGAAATGAAACAATGCATCCGTTTCTGAGGCCAGTGTGCTACGGGCCGGCGGGAGCATGTAATCAGTAAGTCTATTCATTTCTGAATTTCAATTTTTGGTGGTTCTGAAGTGCCGCTGTTGCGCCTCCATAAAATAGTTAGAAATATACCTAGAATAAGCATCGTAGCCAAGCCGCCAAGCTTCATTATGTTGATCGCAACGGGCACATAACTTTGCGAAGACGGATCATAGGTATAACAGTATAAAAGAGCCTGTTCTAGGGTCGATCCGATCTCTCCATCTGCGGCTTCATAGAGCGCATTCCGAAGGTCGAACTCCCTCATATTCAGTCCGTACAGATAGCGTGTAATCACGCCTTCCGGACTGATGAGCATGATGCCGGCCATGTGCATATACTCATCTGTTTGCTCGTCATAGCTGTAGTTGAAACCAACAGCATTTGTCAAAGCTTGTATTGATTCATTATTTCCGGTGAGGAAATGCCATCCATCAGCTGCACCCGGTCTGTCCAGATCATTTATGATGATGTTTTTGGTTGAATCGGCATGAAAAGGTGTCTCGTCCGGATCAATACTGAATGAGATGATAGTGTAATCATCACCCGGATTCCATTTCAGGTCTTCTACAACATTAAATACAGCATCAAGGACCAACCCGCACAGGGTAGGGCATTCATAATAAAGTGGGTTCAAGAGAATTGGCTTACCTTCCTCAATAAGGTCTCCTATCGAAACTGAGTCTCCGGAAGAATTAGCGAATGTAAGATCCATTGGGATCGTTTCGCCTAATTTCTCTTCGATACCTACATCAGCGATCTTAGCAGGTTTTCCACTGTTGAGCTGCCCGAAGGCTGAATCAACAGATAGAAACACTGAAATAACCAGAAGGATATTCAGTGTATATTTCATAAAATGTAAACCTCTATTCTGATTCTTGTGCAATTTTAGTTATTGCGCTGTCGATAGGAATACTATAAATGCCTTCCTCCGGATTCACAACTCCAAATGAATTGAGCTGTTCGGAACTGGAAGCTTCAAGCTGATCAATATCGTAATACAAGCTTTCTTCTGCACTTTGTTGGTTCACACCATCATACGTGTAATCGTAAACGTTAAAAACAGCAACGATAAATAACAGAATGACAACGGTACCGAAAATTGTCCAGAAGAAAAGCCGGCTATAGTTTAATTTGTCCGGCGTTGCGCCAAATTCATAATCATTTGCAAAGTCTTCGGTTGCAATGACCGATAGTGATTCCTCATCATCAGCGTCGGTTGAGCTTGAAGTAACGTTAGACACTCCGGTTTCGCGTATCCATTCTTCAATTTCTTCTACAGATACGTCATTTTTTTCTGCAAGATTAATCATTGTACCGCGATCCCCTGATGCGGCCTTAAGAGCAATCCTTGTCTTTTCTTCGAGCGTAAATTTTTTAGAATCGTTACTCATATCAGCTTTCGATATTCAGGGTGTTTATTGATGGTAGTGCTTATCAAGAGAATCGGCCAGGGTTGGGTCGTTGACCGGTACGATTTTGTGATTTCGCAATCGCCGGAAAAATAGTCCCAGAAAAATACCGCCAAGACCGACTAGTGTGGTAATATCAAGCCAGCTGACAGATATTCCACTATAGTGCAGTACCGGCATTACAATCCAGTGAAGCTCGATAAGATGCATCACTATAATCAGGACAGAAACAGTTATCAGAAGGGTTTTATTGTGTTTTTTGTCGCGGTTCAACAGAATGACAAACGGAATGACGAACCTGCATGCAATAAGACTGTAAGTAATGATTGCCCAGCTTCCTTCAAGTCTGTGATAAAACCAGAGTGTCTCTTCAGGAATGTTGGCGTAATAGATTAACAGAAACTGACTGAATGCGATGTACGCATAAAAGACAGTGAACCCAAAGAACCATGCGCCCAGATCATAAATATGAGACTTGGTAATGGTGTTTTTCAACAGGCCATTTTTATGCAGCCAGAATGTAATTAGAATGAGGGCAGGGAAGAGGGCCTGGAAACTCATCGCGAAAAAATATACACCAAACATGGTGGAAAACCAGTGAGCATCGAGCGACATCAGCCAGTCAAAACTTGCAAATGCAACCGTAATTGAAAATATAAGAATGCCGGGTGCACTGATTTTACGAAGCAGGGCAGTGAGTCCCCAGTCATTCGTCTTATCCATCTCGATTGACACTTTATGGAGCTTATAGCCCAGGAATCCCCAGATTCCAAAATAGATAAACTGACGAATTACAAAAAAGGGCTCGTTCAGATAAGGTATTTTCCCCATCATAATAGGGTCTCCCATCACATATTCAGTGCTTGTCCACTTGTAAAGGGTGGTCATACCAAGAAGTATAGGGATAAAGAAAATGGCCCAAATCCAGATATTGGATGAGATCGTTTCAGGTATTCGCCGGAGAACCGTTCCCCAGGAAGATTTAGTGATATGATGAATCATCACCATAATCATGGAGGCGAGAGCAAAGCTTGTAAAGAAAGTAAAGCTTGTGAGATAGGAATAGAAAAACTGGTATGGATTTAAAAAGTATCCAACAAAACTGGCAATTAATCCTACGGCGCCAATTCCAAAAAACGTCTTGGTAAGGTCAACCTGTGAAGGAAGTTGAACAGAATCTGTTAATTGTGGACTATGTGAAGCCATTGAGTAAGGTCTTTCGCTGTTCGTTAGTTATCTGATTGTTCTTTGATGAATTCAATCAGCGACTGAATTTCGCCATCTGACAAGTAATTGTAGGGAGGCATTACATTATTGTAGCCTTCAACTATATTGTCAGCAGGATTGATAATTGAATTTGAAATATAATCTTCATCTGCTACCCCGGTTGTACCGTCAGCAAACTGACGATCAGCGCCGTAGAGACCCGCAAAACTTGGCCCAACAAGCTGTGAGCCATCAAGAGAGTGGCAGGTCTGGCATGCATTTGCAGTATAGAGACGCTCACCACGTGCTGCAGAAATCTCTTCTTGTCCGCTTGATGCGGCCTGAGCTTCGGCTATGGCTTCCTGACGCTCCATCAGTGCTTCATATTCTGTTTGAAGCTGAGCAAGATCAATATCGTATTCTTCAATTTCTTCACGGGGTACGTTCTGGCTTCTCTGTAGCGCTCGTATGTAGGCAACAATTGCCCATCGGTCTTCTACCTCAATCTGTGTGTTATATGCAGGCATACTTCGGATTCCCTCAGTAATTGCTGAGTAAAACTCTCCGTCAGTCATGTCGTAGCTGGCCTGGCGATGATAGCTTGGTGCAGGAACATAGCCGTACTGGCCGGTCATGATTATACCCTGACCATCGCCAAGCTTACCATGACAAGGCGTACAAAAGATGTCATACCGTTCCTGACCGCGGTATAGGAATGATCGTGTGACTTCAAAGGGAATCTCAGTTACAAACTCACCGTTCTCGGTACGTCCTTCATAAACTTCAGGATTCTGACGGAGCTTGCCGCGTGCAATCGTGCCTTCAACCGGCGGACGCATTGACATGTTATTTGCAAAAAACTCGTTCTTTTCCTGTGCATTGAACCTGTTCTGGAACTGCATATTCTGTTGCGGACTAATCGGCGGCTTTTCAGACAGCTGGCCGCGACAAGACATCAGCAGCAGAGAAGTAAAAAGCAGGATTGCTATACGTGATGTTGACAATTTCATAATTAAGTCGATCTACTTATAAGGTATTCAATAATTTCAGGCGTCATCATGAATTTCTTCGATATTGGTTGCACCGGCTACTGACAGCAGATGCTGTACTTTTTCTGGGTCAAACTGAGGATCGTCAGCTTCTATGCATATAAAAAATCCGTCGTTTGTAGCTTTCTTGAAGTTTTCTGAACTGAAAAGCGGATGATTCAACTTGGGAAGTCCATTAAGGAAAAACATCCCAAACACCGCGCCAAATGCTGAAAGCAAAATGGTAAGCTCGAACGTGACCGGAATCCATGCCGGTACGTTCATCAGAGATTTACCACTAATATTCAGCGGATAATCGTAAACCATCATGAAATAGATCATAGACAGGGCCCCGGTTAATCCGATAAGACCATGACTTAGCACTATCCAGCCAAGTTTTGATTTTTGCAGGCTCATCGCCTTGTCGATACCGTGAATAGGGAACGGGCTGAAAGTGTCGTACTTCTTATAGCCATTCTTATTAACGGTTCGGGCAATATCAATCAGTTCTTTGGGATTCCTGACTTCAGCCAGTATCCCATAAAGTTTATTTTCTGAAGATTCAGTACTCATGATTATACAGACTCTTTATTTGGTTCCGGAATCTCGATTTCCTGAGGCGCATAGTCGCGTGTTTCAGGATCGTAATTGTGTGGATCTGCCTGAGGCATCGCACCTTTAAGTTCAGCAACTGCAACCATCGGCATAAAGCGAAGGAACAGCAGAAAGAATGTAAAGAAAAGGCCAAATGTACCAACGTAAGTTAATACATCCCATATGGTTGGGGAGAAATAACCCCAGGATGACGGCAGGTAATCTGTGGATAGTGAACTTACGGTAATTACAAACCGCTCAAACCACATCCCAATGTTTACAACGATCGATATAAAGAATGTGAAAGCGACATTACGGCGAAGCTTCTTCGACCAGAAAAACTGTGGTGACAGCACATTACATGTTATCATAATCCAGTAAGCCCACGCGTAGGGACCTGTTGCTCGAATAATAAAAATTGCTTTCTCGTACTCAACCTGCCCGTACCATGCGATAAAGAACTCCATCAGGTAGGCAAAACCAACCATCGAGCCCGTCACCAATATAATAAGATTCATTTTCTCGATATGATCATCCGTCATGATGTCCTCGAGGCCATAAATTTTACGGCAGATGATCATAAGCGTAAGAACCATTGCGAAACCAGAAAATACGGCTCCTGCAACAAAGTAAGGTGGGAAAATAGTTGTGTGCCAGCCGGGAATGATCGACACTGCAAAGTCAAATGATACAATAGTGTGAACTGAAAGTACAAGGGGAGTGGCAAGCCCGGCAAGAATCATGTAGGCTTTTTCATAATTCCACCAGTGGCGGTTACTGCCTCTCCATCCGAGAGCTGCAATTCCGTAAGCAATTTTACCAAATTTACTTTTAATGCGATCTCTGAGCGTTGCAAAATCAGGTACAAGACCTACATACCAGAAAAGAAGGGAAACAGTAAAATACGTTGAAACCGCAAACACGTCCCAAAGGAGCGGGCTGTTAAAGTTCGGCCACATCGCCATGGAGTTGGGAATAGGGAATACCCAGTAAATAACCCAGATACGACCCACGTGAATAGCGGGGAAAATACCCGCACACATCACCGCGAAGATGGTCATTGCCTCCGCAAACCGGTTAATTGCCGTCCTCCAATCCTGGCGGAAAAGGAACAGAATCGCTGATATAAGCGTCCCTGCGTGACCAATACCAACCCACCAAACGAAGTTGATAATTGCCCAGCCCCATCCAACAGGCTGATTAAGTCCCCAGATTCCTGTTCCTTCCCATATCAGGTAGGCAATAGATCCAAGGAGGACAAGCAGTAAAATGTTAGACAGACCAAAGGCTATATACCAACCTTTCGGCGTTGGCCGCAGATTGATATCTGTGATCAGGGAGTTGATACTGCTAAAATCGTGATTCCCCTTTACCAGTGCTGGTTCAGGAACGTAGTCGTACGTTTTGCTCATGTTGTAGTTGTTGCGATTAAATATCTTGGTTGAATTATGTCAATTCAGGATTCGGGTTACGAAGTTTGGCAAGGTAAGATGTCCGCGGTCGTACGTTTAGCTCCTCGAGCATCACATAATTACGCTCATTCATCTTGGTTTGCGACACAACACTGTTTCTGTCGGTCAGATCGCCGAATGTAATGGCATCGGCAGGGCATGCCTGCTGGCAGGCCGTTTTTACAGTGCCATCTGCCGGTTTTCTTGAACCGGTTTCTTTTCGGGTTTCAATTTTCGCTCGATTGACACGCTGCACGCAATAGCTGCATTTCTCCATTACACCTCGGAAACGAATCGTTACTTCAGGATTCATCGCCATTTGAATGATTTCAGGATCGTCACCTGTTGTCAGGTACTCTTCAGAGTAATGGAAGAAGTTGAACCGTCGCACCTTAAATGGACAGTTATTCGCACAATAACGGGTTCCGATACAGCGGTTATACGTCATTTGATTCATGCCGTCTTCACTGTGAACCGTTGCTGCTACAGGACAAACCTGCTCGCAGGGAGCAAGCTCGCAGTGCATACAGGGCACTGGCTGGTGATATACACCCGGGTTGTCCTCATCGCCTTCATAATAGCGATCAGTTCTGATCCAGTGCATAATTCGTCGCCGGCTTACTTCTCTTTTGCCGACAACCGGAATATTGTTTTCAGCCTGGCAGGCAATGGTACAGACACCGCACCCAAAGCAGGTGTTCAGGTCAATCGCCATACCCCACTGTGGCTGGTAATCAGGCCCATAATTCTCATCAAACAGAGAGATGGGGCCTTTTGAATCTCCTTCATGCTCGGCTTCTTCAATACCGGGCACTTCATATCCGTGGAAACTCTCATAAGAGGAGAAATTCGGATTTTCACGATATTCGTCAAGCGTGGCTTCACGAACCATATCGCGACCTTCAATACTGTTGTGATCCTGCACACAGGCAATTTCGTACATCTGGCCCGTTGCAGATACGTCTGCCGTTCTGTAATAAGGTGCATTCGTAGTTCGAAGCGGATATACATCAACTCCAACACCATCTGCTACCCGGCCTATTGTATTTCGGCCATAGCCGGCATAAAGTGTAATAGATTCGTCAGCATGTCCTGGCTGAACCCAGGCGGCAATTTCGATCGTACCGTCATTTGTTTCAATACGTACAATCGGAACGTCGCTGCTGTTAAATGCCCGTTCTTTTGGCAGTCCTAGGGATTCAGCCGTGGATGGACTCATCAGTGCCACGTTATCCCAGGTAATCTTCGTCATAGGGTCGGGCAGCTCCTGAAGCCAGCCATTATTAGCAAATCGACCGTCAAAAAGGGTTGGATCAGGTTTGATCGTAATTTCAATTCCGTCAGTGGTGCTTGACTCAAGCATAGGCTGTATATCTGATCCAAATCCAGATCGAATACTTACAGATGCGGCTGAAAATCCTTCGCTGCTATCATCAATGCCATCATGGAGAGTACGCTCCCATTCTTGTTCAAAATTACCGGAAAGCACACCCTGCCACGTTTCACGAACAAGGTCATAACCGCTGCCGGCTTCACCCGTAATAATAGTATGTAGCAGCTCGATGTCGCTCACTCCTTCAAAAAGGGGAGCTATCTGTGGTTGTATAATGGATCGCTGACCAGTGAATGCAAGGCCATCACCCCAGGTTTCCATAAAATGAGCCCTATTCACGTGCCAGTTGCAGGCTTGCGATGTCTCATCTATATAATCAGAAAGATGGATTGTGGTCTCAATATTGGACAGGGCATCTGAGAACTGCAAATCTGCTGCAGCTGTGAATACCGGGTTGGAACCAAGAATAACAACAGTGTCAAATACTCCGGACTGAATGTCGGCAACAGCTTCTGTAAAAGCAGTGGTATTATTTGCATCATCCTGGAAAGGAAGCTCGTGCACTGTTACGGTTGAGCCAATGTTGCCAAGTGCGCTGTTAAGAGCAGAAATAGCTGCATGAACAGATGCACTGAATCCTGTACCGGCTGTCAGAATAGAATTTGATTGATGAGCAAGCAGTTCTGTTGCAAGAGACTCTATCATCTCATGGCCGCTCATTTCATTGGAATAGCCCGAAAATGCACTAAGTCCATTCAGATCCTGCGAGAGTCGTGCTGCCAGTGCAAACACCATCGCTTCAATCTCAGATGTCTTCAGCCGGAGCCGGTGATCGGCCATAGATCCGGTGATAGAATATGAATTCTCAATAGAGTAGAGACGGCTCATGGTATCATCAGTTTCTCTGACATTTCTGGCCATAGAAAACTGACGGGCTGCTTCCACACTATTTTTGTGTGCTGATGGCGTCATGAAGTCATCATCAAATGACACGACAACATTAGCTTCATCAAAGTGATTTACTGTACGGAGCCGTTGACCAAACGCAATATTCGTTCCTTCAAGGCGGTTGTCGTCATTAAACGGTTCGTGAACCACCCACTGGGCGTTTGGGAATTGAGACAATGTATTGTCCTTCAATCGCTGAAGTGTGGGAGAAGAACTTGCTTCACTAATAAATAAGATATTTCTGTTTGTATCTGAAAAATGTGATGCAGCAAACTCTGCAAAATCACTGTAAGAAACTTGTTCACCGTCTCTTTGAGGCTGTCTCGATCGATCGGGATCATACATCCCAAGAATCGATGCCTGATGGTAAATGCTTGTTTTCCCGCGACTTGATGGATGCTGCTCATTTCCTTCAGCCTTGGAAGGGCGTCCTTCCGTATTCTCAATAAGAAGGCCTGCAACAGTATCCTGAAATGGCATACTGGTGGCATAAAAATAAGGCATACCAAGTACCCGATCTTCGGGCTGCCGTGAATAGGGCAGTATTTTTTGATAGGGCTTTCGGCAGGAAGCAAATCCGGCGAGTGCAATTGAAGCACCCATAACACGGAGAAAGCTACGGCGTGATACCTGGTCGGTTAGTTCAGAAGCGTCTTCAGCAAATTCCCGTTCGGCATATTTCTGGTATTCTTTATTCTTGGCGAGCTCGCTGAGGCTTTTCCAGTAAGTGGTATCGTTCGTCTTTTGATCACTCATTCGTTATGGAAAAATATTTAATTGAAACAGTTTCGAAATACGGTTCGAATCAGAAAGATTAATTTAGTAGTGGCAGGCCTGGCAATAGGTGGGGGCTTTTATGTTGTGTTTAGCAACAAGCTCAAGACCCATTTCCAGTTGATTTTCAACTTCATATCCCATTGTTGTTACTTCTTCAACAGGACGTACGTGTTTTTCAGGCTCCCTGTGGCAGTCAAGGCACCAGCCCATACTTAAAGGTTCTGCCTGGTAAACAACTTCCATGCGATCAACCCTGCCATGGCATGATTCACAACCCACGCCAACATTGACATGAGCGGAGTGGTTAAAGTACGCGTAGTCAGGAAGCATGTGAACTTTCACCCATTCTATTGGCTGGTTTGTATCCCAGCTTTCACGAACGGGAGCGAGTTTATCACTATTAGTAGCAATTTGATTGTGACAGTTCATGCACGTCTGAGTCGCAGGAATATTTGCATATTTTGATTCCTTCACCTGCGTGTGGCAGTATTGACAATCCATTCCAAGCTGACCAACATGTAGCTGATGACTATATGGAACGGGTTGTTCAGGGGCATAGCCAACATTGGTAAACTCCGGGGAGAAGAAATACCAAACACCAAAAACGACCGCGTTGAGAATGATAATTGCGCCAATGAGTATTCTGCGTGGAGCTTCATTTGTCCACTTTGGAAAAATCTGAGCCATAAAAGGTTATAAGTATTACCAGTTATTGATAGTATGAGGCCAATTTTCTAAGGACAGAAAGTACCGAAAATTTCTTAATGAACATACATCTGATGAGCTACTGTTTGTATTTAAAACCATTCTAAATAGAACAGCTCCCATCATCCGGCGCTCATTGGCCAAAGGGCTTAAAGATAGTGCACAGATCTATTAAATGTGCAAAAAAAAGCATACAAATTTGTTTAGGTATAACAGGCTTCGGTAAGCAAAAAGGTTTAATATTTAACTACTATTCTACGATATTGAAAGAGTTGCATTTAGGAAGGATGTAATTAAGCCTTGGCAGAAACTTTCTCAGCTTTATCATCATTTGAAACGATCTGTTGATATAAAGATGTTGATTTCGACCACTTGATTAATACCATAAATTGAGCATATTTTTGAAATCATTACCACTCAGGTTTTATTAGCATGGATTCAACAGTCAGTGAAAAAATTACACTTCAGTTCTTAAAAGAAGTTAGTATCAAAAAAGCAATAGGTTTGATACTGCTTATTAGTACTGTCGCATTTCTCTTCTTGATTTGGCTGCTATATTATAAGGAGGCAGCACCAACCACCGCTGCCTGGGTTAATCAGTTGCCTGCATTAAATGCCCTTCTAAATAGCGCGAGTACTTTATTTATACTGTCAGGTTTTGTGGCAATAAAGAAGAAAAAGTATGTGACACACATGAAGCTAATGCTAACTGCTTTTGTCACATCTTCACTTTTTCTGATAAGCTACCTGGTATATCATAACTTTGTTGGGCACACACCATTTCCGGGAGAAGGCTGGATTCGACCGGTTTATTTTACAATTCTGATTAGTCACATCATTCTTTCTGCATTTGTTGTTCCGCTTGTATTAACCAGCTACTATTTTGCTTTTTCAGGAAAATTTAAAACCCACAGAAAAGTATCCATGTGGACATTTCCAATCTGGCTGTATGTGTCAGTAACCGGAGTGCTTATCTTTTTCATACTTAATTCTTACGTATAAGCCTTCAGCTCTAATTTTTCTCTTTGATTATAGAAAAGGCCGGATACCTTTTGGCAACCGGCCATCTTCTGATACTATTTTATAGGGAACTAATTAGTTTCCAAGGAATTGCTCTCCGGCCTCGGGAATAGCAACTTCAGCATCACAGTATTCTTCCGTGAATGATTTAAACTCTTCTGGGTCACCCGTTAATACCGGAAAGGTGCCATAGTGAATAGGCAGAGCCAATTTGGGATTCAGCATTTCGCAGCATATAGCGGCTTCCTGCGGGCCCATTGTGTAATGATCACCCATTGGCACAGCAACAACATGCGGCTGATAAATTTCTCTGTAAATTTCGAGGTCACTAAAAATGTTGGTATCTCCCATGTGATAAAAGGCAATATCGTCCTCAAACGATAGAATTAATCCTGCAGCCTCTCCTGCATATTCACCCTTAAAAGAGGAACTGTGGTTAGCATTTACCAGTGTGACGGAAAAGTCTTCAAAATCGATTGTGCCGCCTTTGTTAAATTCCATTCGCTGATCTTCTTCCAATCCATGTTTCTTCAGTAAATGCGATAGTTCAACCTGCGCTACTACTTTGCAACCAGTTTTGCTGGCAATATCAAGCGTGTCTCCAACATGATCTTCATGCCCGTGGGTCAGCAAAATGATATCTGCGTCTTCCGGCTGCTTAAACTCATCCGGCGTTGTTGGATTTTGTGACAAAAAGGGATCGATATAAATGACTGTCCCGTTCTGTGATTCTAATTTGAACGCTGAGTGGCCAAGCCACCATGCTTTAATATTTGTCTCCATTTAACTCCTATTTTTTATATTGTTTCAACTGTAAAAATAACACGGATTAAAAACTAATCGTTGACAAACAAATAAATCCGTAGTATTAATAAATAATTATAGTGTACCGACAATGCCAATATAGAGCCGGCAAACTCTCATACACAAAATCGAAAGCTAATCTAATTTATCTAACTATGTCAGAACGAATTAAGATCAATCCTGAAACCCCAAAACGTAAGCAAATATTTGACCTTGTAGACATGTTATTGGACGAGGGGGTGATCCTGATTCCAACCGACAGCCAGTACGCCCTGGTTTGTGACTATCAAAACAAAAGCGGTATGGACCGTATCAGGAAAATCCGTCAGATGGGAAAAAAAGATCACCTGTCGGTAATGTGCCACAGCCTGGAACATGTCTCCACTTTTGCAAATCTCACCGATGATAACTTTAAGCTTATCAAGCGACTTATTCCCGGGCCTTACACATTTATATTACCTGCCACACGCGAAGTGCCCCGTTTGCTCACTCATCCGAAAAAGCGAACGGTTGGAATACGCGTACCAAATCATCCTATTTGTCTGGAAACCATACAGGAACTGGGCCGGCCCATTATGGCAATAACAGCAAAACTGCCCAACGTAGAGAATGGTCGTCCGGATAGCGGTGATCGTGAACTTTACCTTAGCCGTTTTGATAATCTGGTTGATTTAGTTGTTGACCATCAGCAGGAACTCTCAGGTAATGAAACCACTATTGTAGACCTCACCGGACCTTCGCCCAAAATTATTCGTGAAGGTCTGGGCATGGAAGCCCTGGAAGAAGCTGTTGCCCTTCAGGGACTTGACTTTACAGATTCCCAGCCTGCTTAAGCCGGATCATTGGTAAGGTAAATCAAAGTAAAGTGAGGCGCATGTGAGTATATTCGGTTCTTTGAGAAATATCATAGGCGGACCGCAAGAGGAAAGTTCTCTTTGGGGACAGCCGCAAACTGAAAGCGAAATCGATAAAATACTGGGGAGATCCGGAAAACCTCAGGTTATTTATAAGCATAGCTACAGCTGTGCTGTATCGTTGTTTGCAAAAAGCAGTCTCGAAAGCGATCTGGAATCAGCTGCTGAAAAGGCGGACCTGTATTTAATAAATGTAATTGCCCAGAGGCCGCTTTCAAATGCCATTGCGGCTAAAACCGGTGTTCGCCATGAATCACCACAACTACTTGTGATTCATGACGGAGATGTATTCTGGAGCGCATCTCATGGATCCGTCCGGGCAGATAAACTGCTTGAAGCACTGAATGAGCTGGAAAATTCAAACCAGCCGTGAGTTTTGTTCTTGATTAGCTAAGCTGATCAATAATTGCAGTGTGTTCAGGGAAGGCCTGCTTGAGTTTGTAGGGATCTCCCATGTCAAAATCATTGAAATCAAAACCGGGTGCGACCGTACATCCTGCCAATATGAATGAATCTATCTTGTCCACAGATACGCCAAACCAGCTTCTGCCGGGAATAGTTATTTGATACGACTGTCCTTCTGATAGGTCAGGGCCCAGATAACGAGCTTCATAGAGTGAATCAGGATGGATGACATGAATAGTTGCGGATGAACCTGTGTAAAAGTGCCAGGTCTCGTCTGAGCGGATCCTGTGAAAGGATGACGTGTCGGTTCCCTCCAGTAAATAGTAAATAGAAGTCGCAAAATTTCTTCCTGCCGGATAAACGGATTCATCACTGTCTGAGTAAATAACCCCTTCACTCCGATACTCCTCCTTGAAAAATCCGCCCTCCGGATGGGGATCCAGATTTAGCTGATCAATAATTGCTTTGGCTTTTTTATTCATAGGTAACACGTAGATGTTTTATTTGATCAGATAGAACAGGGTTGACACTGTAAATCATTCATATGTCCGTAATGAAAATAGCTATAATGAGATCAACATTTAATACCTGTACTTCAACATAATTTTCGAGTACTGATAAATTCAGGTTAACAATTTAAAATAAATTGAGTATGATGGGTTCATGAAAGAAGATAATTGTCCAATATCAAACTGATTCCGATGAGCAAAAAAACAGCCAGATCCCAGCAACTGCTTGAAGCAAAATTTGAACCCCGCATCAAAACCTATATCCATGTCATTGTTATTTTAACGATGATATTGACCGTCGCTGGTATTTTACTTATACCGGTTTGGCTGATTGCCGGGCGTTACTATATCAATAAATATTTTGAGAACCTGTATTGCGAGCTGACCACACGTGCACTACACTTTAAGAAAGGCGTTTTATTCACAACGGAACGAACCATTCCACTTGACAAAATCCAGGATCTCACTTTTAAAGAAGGGCCGTTATTACGTTACTTTGGCTTGAGTTCGTTAATGATAGAGACGGCCGGTAATAGCTCTGCAAATATGACCGATATGAAATTATTGGGTATTATTGACGCTGCCCATTTCCGGCAAAAGGTCATAGAACAGCGTGATGAGATTACCTTTAATCGGCAAGGGAGCGATGATGATCAAACATCCACTAAAGACCATCCGCTTATTCCGCTGCTCCGTGAAATCTCAGACACTCTCAAACGGATTGAAGATAAAGGATAGGAGCCCGGCGGTTTTTGATTTCATTCAATCAGCAATATCTTCAGATCAGAAGTAATATAAAATAAAGCATTATTCATGGAGCTATCCGACGACCTGTATCAGTCTATTGAGTGGAAGCAGAATAACTTGTATATCATCGATCAGACAAAACTTCCGCAAGAAGAGTTGGTGATACATTTAAAAAATGCGGAAGACGTTTGGGAAGCTATTCGTCAGCTGAAAGTTCGTGGAGCTCCGGCCATAGGAATTGCTGGAGCTTATGGCTTTTATCTTGGTTTGCAAGAATTCAATGGCCACTCATATGATGAATTCCTTACTAAATGCAGGCGTTTGTCAGATTATTTGAATTCGTCAAGGCCCACTGCGGTGAACCTATCCTGGGCACTAAATGCACTTATTGGCAAAGTTGAAAAACATCAAGAAAAGAGTATACCGGAGCTGAAAGAGATGATTTTAGAAACGGCAGTTTCCATCCATAATGAAGATAGGGAGCTTTGTAAGAATATTGGAATAAATGGGGTTGACGTTGTACCTGATAACGCTCGGATACTGACCCACTGTAATACAGGCGGGTTGGCTACAGGCCAGTATGGAACGGCCTTTTCGGTCATATTTCATGCCCATCAGCGTGGTAAAGTAAAGCAGGTATGGGTTGATGAGACCCGGCCGCTGCTCCAGGGAGCACGGCTGACGACATGGGAGCTGCAAAAGGCTAATATTCCGCATTCGTTAATTGTAGATTCTGCTGCAGGTTTTTTGATGAGTGAGGGAATGGTGGATATGGTGATTACCGGTGCTGATCGAATTACAAAAAATGGTGATGCTGCAAACAAAATCGGAACCTATGCGCTGTCGGTTTTAGCCAAAGAACACGGAATTCCCTTTTATATTGCGGCACCCTATTCAACGCTGGATATGAACTTGGATGACGGCTCCCAGATCGATATTGAATTGCGGGATGAGACAGAAATAACAAGTTTTAACAATAAGCTATCGTCACCAGAAGGCACAAAAGCGTATAATCCTGCGTTCGACGTTACACCCCATCAAAATATCAATGCAATTATAACAGAAAAGGGTGTAATTTATCCGCCGTTTGAGACTGACATTAATAAAATATTCGTCAATCAATTTAAGTGAGCTCTTGAATTGCAAACCTTAAACCGGACATTCCTAAAACGAAATCCGGGCTCATATATCATCATAGATGGATTATAATTTGTCCAAATTTGTAAACAGGGTATTCGTCTGCGTACTACTGATTATTATTTACCTGCCAGTTTCAGAGCTTCAGGCTCAGGATAGAAATGTATTTCGAGTCATCGTCATATCAGGTGACGATGGAAATCCGATTGTAGGGGCAAATGTGTTGCTTTTTAATGGTGAAACCGATGATAACTTCGATGATCTATTTGATGCAGGGGCGACAGACAGTGACGGGCGTTACGAATTTGAAAGAATTGAACCCGGCAATTACACCCTTCGCATTAGCTATGTGGGGCATGAAACATTAATCGAGAATCTTCAGATTGCTGATGGAGATCGAATTGTGCGCCGGATTACACTCCGCTTTGCATCTTCTGAATTTGATGAAGTAGTTGTAACAGAACGGCGGCAAATTTCTACGGGTGATGTAGGAGTCATAAGCATCTCAGCGGAGGAAATTAATAGGATACCCAGTTTGGTTGCCGGCGGAGACCTTTCGTCTTACTTACAAACGGTGCCGGGAGTTGTAACTGCCGGAGACAGGGGAGGTGACCTTTATATCAGGGGAGGAAATCCATCACAGAACCTGGTTCTGGTCGATAACATGCAGATTTTCAAGCCATTTCATATTTCCAACCTGTATTCAGCATTTCCTGGAAATATGGTACAAACAGTTGATTTATACGCCGGAGGTTTTGCGGCTGAATATTCAGGTGCCACTTCGGCCATTATTGATGTAACACTCAGAAATGGCAACATGAGGCATCACCAGTCAAGTGTGACAGTGAGTCCGTATTTAACGTCGGCACAATATGAGGGCCCGTTAAAAAAGGATCGGCAATCGATAATGGTCCAGGGCAGATATTCGATCATGGATCGGTATGCAGAAAGAATTATCGGTGAGAAACAGGAATTCAATTTCTATGATGTTACAGCAAAATATGCCTTTCAGTCAGAGTCAGTTTCATGCAATGTGACTGCAATCCGTACTTATGACAGCGGCCAGATCGATCCGTCAAGAAATCTCGATTTGTCATGGTCAAATACGGTGAGCGGTGTGAGGTGCCTGGGATTTGATGAGCGGTTCAATTATCCGGTTGATGTCTCGGTCGGCTATATGAGTTACAGCAATAGCGAACGCATTGATGGCAATCCTGAACTGTTCTCGTCCATGAACGATATTTTTCTCAGATTTGACCACAAAGATGATGTGTTCAACTTTCCGATGGATTATGGGTTTTTTATCGGATTCCGGTCGTTTGAAACCATTCTCTCCGAGCGGTTTTCTGATTTCCTGTCTCTGAAGGCCAATAGAGCCCTGGTGAAATCGTATGCGCAGATGGAATATTCTATAGCGGACAGATTCAGGATTCAGCCCGGTATTGCATTACAATTTACGTTAGAAACATCACCTACGTTTGAACCCCGCCTGAGAATGGCATACAGTTGGGGAAAAGATGATGGCCAGGAGGTAAGTCTTGCAACCGGAATCTACTATCAAAGTTATGAGGGTATTAGTGATACCCGCGATGCCGGTACTGTATTTACGGTTATAAAAGCCAATGAGTATCAGGAGCAACAGCCGCGTGCAGTACACGGAATAGCCGGATATGAAATCAATATTGGTATGTTTGAGTTAAACCTGGAGGGATATGTGAAAGATCATCAAAATATTCCTGTATCGAGATGGACTCCCCTCGCACGTTTTGAGCTGGAAACGGCCCTTGCAGATGGATTTACCTATGGTTTCGATACCCGGGTTGAACTCGACGCCGGAAGGTTCTACGGACAAGCCGCATATGGATATTCCAATGTTGAATATGAAGCAGTAAGTGAAAGTCTCGGAGCCTGGGTCGAGGAAGACATATTTTCATACAATCCCGGGCACGATCAGCGACATAAACTCAATATTATAGGGAGTTATGACTTTCCTGGCTTCACGACAAATGTGAGCTGGGAATTTTCCAGCGGACGGCCGTTTACAAAAGTGTATGGGTTTGACCTGTCGCTCAGAGTTCCGGAAGAGGATCCTATGACGACCGCAGGCACGGCCCGCACACTGTTTTCAAAGCCGTTTAACGAGCGGCTGCCGGTTCAGCACAGGCTCGATGTTTCAGTCGAGCGAACATTCAGATTTCATGAAAATGTTGCTCTGTTGGCAAAAATAGGGGCCAATAATATCTATGACCGGAACAATATTTTCTTTTATAACCTGAATACCCTTCAAAGAGTAGATCAAACCCCGATGATGCCCTATATATCACTCACAGCCAATCTGAACTAACTGAATTTTGCACATTTGAAATCAGAAAATAACTTTAAAACCGGAAGTAATATTCGTATCAGCCTTTCGCTGTGCGCTGTAACTCTGCTGTGTGTATTTTGGAATACAGGCTGTGACAATACGTTAGACCCCTTGGATACAGAACGAGGAATATTTTCCATATACGGTGGACTCGATTTGAATTCTGAAATTAACTATCTGAGGGTCAGAAACTTAAATCAGCCAATCCTGGAAAACGAGATACAGGAATTCACGGGTACGGTTTCCATCACCAATAAACGCACATCTGAAACGGTGATTCTGAATGATACGCTGATAAATATTCAGAACGTGTTTGTCCGAAATTTTATAACCACCATGCCGATTGAGCCTGAGACTGCATATGAAGTTATTGCAAGAACCCCTGAAGGCAAGCAAGTGAAAGCAACTGCTACATCACCGGCTTTTGCTGAGGTGTCAGTCTTGCCGGTAGCTCCGGACTGTACGACTCGCGTCAATATTGACTTTGATCCTGTTAATACGGGAGGTCTTGAGCCCGAAGTTGGGTTTGAATGGAATGGCGAGATCCTCTGGCAAACTCTAATTCCGGAAAGAGGTGAGAGCGGAGAGTCGAATGATCTGCGAAGAGTTAGCTTTACGCCCCGCCAACTTATTTCAGTTCGTCTTCGAGAAGCACGATGGTGCAGTGAACTGCCAGATAATAAATTCTATCTCAGGTATATCCACTATGGACCAGAATTTAACCAATCCATCGATTCTGATAACCTGAATATTCCAGGTGGGGCGGGTACGCTGGGTGCGTACTATAGAGAATTTCAATCGTTCGAAATTGACAGGTCAGTAATCTGCGACCTCTCTATTTGTCAGTAATAAGAACTGCATGTGGAAATAATACTCCAGACCTGGCAGCTCTATCGAATCACATTAAGGACTTTGTCAGCAAGTGACCTCGCTTCAGCTTCGCTTTTCCCTTCGCTGTACACGCGAACAATTGGTTCTGTATTTGATTTCCGGAAGTGTACCCATCCCTCATCAAAATCAATCTTCACGCCATCCAGCGTGTTGATGCGTTCGTCAGAAAATTCGTCGGCCACTTTCTTCAACAGTTCGTCAGCATCCAAACCAAGGTCAGCAAGCTGGATTTTCTGTTTTACCATCTCGTAATGTGGCAGTGAATCTCGGTAGGCAGACGCGCTAAGGCCGCGCTGGGCCAACAACTGAAGTATCATGGCTGTACCCACGAGTGCATCGCGTCCGGCATGCAGGTCAGGATTAATGACACCACCATTACCCTCCCCGCTGATAACGGCATTGTTTGCCTGCATGGCTTTTACCACATTAATTTCTCCAACGGAGGCTCTGTGGCAGGTTTGACCATATTTTTCGGCGATATCATCCGCTGCACGAGAGGATGAAAGATTTGTTGCTGTATCACCTGCTTTATTATCCAGCATAAAGTCGAATGCAGCTACCTGAGTGTATTCCTCTCCAAACAAGCGGCCATTTTCATCAACAAGTGCCAGCCTGTCGGCATCGGGATCGGTGACAACACCCAGATCGCAATCACTCGATTTCATGAAGTCACAAATTTCGGTTAGATTTTCAGGTAAAGGCTCTGGGTTATGAGGGAAAATACCGTTGGGTTCACAGTTAAGCGGGTAAATAGTTGCACCTAATGCTTTTAGAAGAGCGGGCAGTGCTTTGGAACCGGCGCCATTCACGGCATCCACAGCTACTTTAAAGTTGTGTTTTTTAATCAGCTCTGAGTTGATATAAGGCAACTCCAGAATTTTTTGAATATGATAGCTGGTAAGATCATCATCATACCTGACCGAACCAATGGAATCAAATTTTCTGAATTTAAAGTCTTTGCTTTGGGTCATTTCAATAACCCGTTTTCCCTGCTCAGGATCAAGAAACTCACTCTTTTCATTAAGCATTTTGAGCGCATTCCATTCGGCGGGATTATGGCTGGCGGTTATGATTAAACCGCCTTTGGCGCTATGTTTCAATACACCCATGGCAACCGTAGGCGTTGGTACGATGCCTGCCTTTACAACATCGCAGCCGACACTCTGAAGCGTTGCGCATACGATATCCTCACAAATCTGACCAGTCACGCGTGAATCCCGGCCAACAACAACGGTGCCTCCATCAAGCCATGTGCCATAGGCGGCCGTAAATTCTACAATATTTTGCGGGGTAAGGTGTGATCCGAAAATTCCCCTGATGCCAGACACTGAGATCATTAATGCCATAAGTATGCTCTGATAACTTGTTAAATGTTTGCTGTAAAGACGGTTATAACTAAGTCCTGCAAAGGACCGGGTTAACTTACCCCTTGATCCGCTTGATATCAATTATAATGATGCAAATGAGCTATAAATTTAATTAATCTGGTTCACAACCAATTCACACATTTTCAGTTTTTTGTGGTATCTTTGAAAGCTGTTATGTCCCACTAATTTTTAAATAAATCGTTTTGCAGACCTGGAAGTATGTTGTTGCTGTTTGGATGACACTGGTCATTGTTTCCGGTTTTCTAATTCCTATCCCGGAAATTGACATTCTCGAACAGACGGCGCGAAATCTATTTCTTCATGTCCCTATGTGGTTTACGATGATGGTGGCTTTTGCGATGGCGTTCGTTTACAGCGTGCGCTACCTGAACAGCGAAGATCTGAACATGGACCGAAAAGCAGAAACTGCAACGGCTGTCGGGCTTCTTTTTGGTATCTGCGGACTATTGACGGGGTCGCTTTGGGCACGGTTCACATGGGGGACATGGTGGACATTTGCCGAACCCCGAATGAACCTTGCAGCACTGTCAATGCTGATATTCGTCGCTTATTTTATTTTGAGGTCTGCGTTCAATGATGATGTGAAGAGGGCCAGGATTTCCGCTGTTTACAATATTTTTGGTATTACAACGGTACCATTTTTGCTGTATATCATTCCTCGACAATTGCCCAGCCTGCATCCGGGTGCCGAGGGAAATCCGGCGTTTAGTGAAATTACTGCACCTGAACTGCGATATATATTTTATCCTGCAGTTATAGGATTTATTGGCCTGTCTGTTTGGTTGATGGATATAGTAAACAGGTATAAAAAAGTTAAACAGCTGAGCCGTAAGGAAAATGAATATTAAATCTGTAAAAGATTTTAGCCAGACTGCCGTTGATACACTCACGTCGAGCTATTCGGATAAATGGGAAGGGGTTGATGACCCGGAAAGTACATCTGTATTTATTCAGTTTATGAGCTCGAACGATCTTATTTTTGTTGTGCTTGGGGTAAGCCTGATCATCTGGTTTGTTCTGCTCTTTTTTATAATCAGGGTAGACAGAAAGGTCTCAAACTTGGAAAAAACTGTAGAAGAAGACACGAAATGAATTTCAAATTAATACTTGGCATATCATCCATTGTGCTGTTCACATCGTTGCTGATGTATAACTTCGGTAACAGTATCGACAGCTACGTAAATTTTGAACAGGCAACAAACAGAAGCTCTGCTCATGTGGTAGGTACTTGGGACAATACCCGTGAATGGGGATTTTCCCGTGAATCAATGCGCTTTAGCTTTCATATGAAGGATGAAGACGGCAATGTAAGGCGAGTCATATATCCAAAACCCAAGCCCAATAACTTTGAACAGGCTACGCAGCTTGTAGTTATCGGTGAAATGAGAAATGATGTATTTTTTGCAAATGACATGCTTATGAAGTGCCCATCTAAGTATAATGATGCCGACGAAGCAGAATTTACACGAGCGGAAGAGAGTATATAGCTATGTTAGGCACTATCGGGCACATTTTTATCTCGGCCGCGTTTGTAGCTTCCATTGCCGCACTTGCAGCGTATTCAATTGCAGCATACCGGCACAGTGAGTCGATTGAAAAAATCTCTGACTGGCTCTGGAGAATTAAAGGCGCAACCCTGCTTGTAGCGTCCGGAATTCTCGTTTATCTCATTATGACCCACCAGTTCCAGTATTACTATGTTTGGAACTACACGAGTCTTGATCTTGAGCCCCAATACCTGTTCTCAGCATTTTACGGAGGGCAGGAGGGAAGCTTTGTGCTCTGGATATTATGCTCATTTGTAGTTGGACTGGGTCTGATTCGCTGGACACGCCCGCCCTACAAAGCGCCCGTTATGGCGGTTATGGCACTTACACAGGTGTTTTTACTCTCCATGGTTGCGGGGTGGGATATATTTGGTGCAAAGTTGGGAGCATCCCCGTTCAGAACCATTGCACAGGAGATGCCGAATGCACCGTTTATCCAGGCCAACCCGGATTTTGTACCGGCTGATGGATCCGGACTCAATGATCTTTTAAAAAGCCCGTGGATGATGATTCATCCGCCTATCATTTTTGTCGGGTTTTCGATGATGACCGTTCCATTCGCGTTTGCAATTGCATCGCTCTGGACAAAAACATATCACGAATGGATTCGCCCGGCCCTGCCGTGGACCCTTTCCGCAAACTTGTTTCTTCTGACAGCAATTTTCCTTGGCGGCTACTGGGCGTACGAAACACTCTCGTTTGGCGGTTACTGGGCGTGGGATCCGGTTGAAAATGCATCACTCGTACCCTGGCTTATCGGAACTGCGGGAATCCATGCAATGATTATACAGCGCAAGAGTTCGCGTGCTCACAAAGCTGCTCTGTTTCTTTCTATTCTGGCTTACATTGCCGTTGTATATCAAACCTTTTTGACAAGGTCGGGCGTACTGGGGGCACAGTCCGTTCACAGTTTTGTGGATCTTGGCCTTTACGGTCAGCTGCTGCTCTTTATTCTGGTAATGACGATTATGGGAATTGGGTTCTACCTGTACCGCTATAAAGAAATTCCGAGTCCCCAAAAAGAGTCGAGCATACTGAGCCGCGAGTTTATGACATTTACGGGCTCCATGCTGCTGCTGATTCTCGGCCTTGTCATTATATTT
>Ga0209942_1000111_pt1 | contig 49936 bp, 46 predicted proteins | sample SalPonR1_A_D2_MG_FD_185695 | JGI IMG/M metagenome (GOLD analysis project Ga0209942, IMG submission 185695) | Salt pond soil microbial communities from South San Francisco under conditions of wetland restoration - Salt Pond MetaG R1_A_D2_MG... ...
CCTTGAAGGCTCCTACGTTGCCTCCCACCCCTCCTGAAAAAACGATTGGCTCTTCAAAAGTTATCTGTCCGGCTCTTCCCATTGCCACTATCCTTCTTGCTATCGAAAGAACCATTCCGTATACTATGTCTTCCTTTGGAACTCCCTCGGACAGGAATGATATGATCTCAGACTCCGCAAATATTGTACACATGCTGCTTATAACGCTGGGGTTATCCGATTTCATTGCCATTTCCCCGAGTTCGTCCATGTCGACGTTCAGAAGCCTTCCAGTAAGGACCTCGAAGAACCGTCCCGTCCCAGCCGCGCATTTGTCGTTCATTTCAAACTTAAGGATCATTCCGTTTTCGTCAAGGCTTATGACCTTGCTGTCTTGTCCTCCGATGTCTATAATTGTCCTGACACCGGGGACAAGATGGCAGGTCCCAAGAGCGTGGCAGATTATTTCCGGAGATGCCTTGTCGTAAAAGGAAAGTGAACGCCTTCCATAGCCTGTCGACACTATGTATGCTATCTCCTCTTTCTTTATCCCCATTTCATCCATTGCCTTCTGCAAAACTTCCTTGCCGCTGGCGTCCCTGTCGAACTTGGTGTGAATGAGTGAAAAGTTTTTTATGTTCTTGTCTTCGTCTATTATTACCGTCTTGCTTGTCGTCGAACCTATGTCTATTCCGCAGTAGTACATGTCATTTTCCGCCCTTTCTGAAGATCATTTGAACATATCCCAGTTTCGCCGTTTTTAAGAAGCACTCGCAACTTCCGCTATCCTTTTGAGAATCGCTCTTGCTGAGGAAACCTGAAAACAATCCGCTCAATTCGCTTAAGGGGGTTTTGTATACCTTCGCTATCCACATGGCAGTTTTGACTATTTCTTTAGATTCGTCGGATTCATGCACAAGTTCAAAACCCTGGTCCTCAAAATATTTGATATATCCTTCTTTCGTTTCAACGCCCGCAAAGCACGGTATGAAATCCATGTCCCCGCGAAGGCTTTCATCTATGCTGTTCCTCAGTATGAAGTCGTTTATCAATACGCATCCGTTTTCCTTTAAGACCCTTCTGTATTCTGAAACGGACTTTTTCTTTTGTTTTAGAAGTGAAAAGGCGGCTTCGCTGAAAACCACATCGAATTTTTCATCTTCATAAGGCAATTCCTCGGCTCTCGCCGTTTCATATCTGACATTTGGATGACCATTGAATCTTTTGGCTTTTTCGATACCTTCGGAAGAAATGTCTATCGCCGAAACGCGGCATCCATATTTCTTAGCCACATGGGCCGATGCCTCTCCGACCGAGCAGCCTATTTCAAGAACCACGCTATTTTCCGCATCCAGCCTTTCGAGGCCCAACTCCAGAAGCCCCATCCTACCCGGCCTTTTTCCGAAAACCTCTACAAGCGAGGGCGTTGTTTCCAATTTAGGAAGACCGGTCATTTTGCCTCCAGCATCTGCTCGGCTGACGCAAGCTCTCCCGTTACAGTCTCTTCATCTATGTATTGGGCTCCGCATACGGGGCATCTGAGGCCCTCCGCCTCGGGAAGCTCCATGTCTCCATACATGAGGGCTATGTCATAGACCTCTTCCATCTTCACCTTGTCTTTTGCGCAATACCATTCTTTCATTTGCTCTTCCTCCTATCCCTCGTATTCCACTATTGTCACTCTGTGTCCGTATGCATTCCCTACCAAAAGCGAATCGCCCGATTCTTTGTATCCGACATATACCGTATAATTTCCAACCGTAGCTTTGGCCAAAAAATTCCCGCATTCGGTATACAATTTGTCGCCTCCGTTTTCGGCGGCTTCAACCGCTTCAACCACGTCTTCTTTCCTTATCCCGCGCTCTTCCATAAATTCGAGCGCTTCCTCGCTGAATTCAATTTCTTTCGCCATTTTATCTTTCCTCCTGTTTAAATTGACTAAATATTTACTTCGTATATTTACTTAGTATATTATCATGCATCGCATCATTCTGCAAGATGGTTTGTTAAATATTTTTCAATTTGATACAAAAAAAGCGCCGCTTTTTTGCGGAGCTTTTTTTGTATTTGCATATTATTCAATTTCATAAGCGCGTTTCTATGCACACTTGAAAATATTGAAGCTCTGTCCCGGAAGGAATCCGTAGCTTTCCTCGAATATGTATCCCTTGTCCATCATTGTTTCGATCAATTCGTCCTGGTCTATGAAGTGTCCCATAAGGCCCGTGAAACTCCACGGCCTTCCCGGCTTGTAGTCGATTATTGCAACTCTCCCGCCTTCGAAAAGCCTGCCTTTGAGTTCACTGAAAAACTTTTCCTTGTCGCCTATGTGGTGGCAGACATTCCTCATGAATACAAGGTCGAATTTCCTGTTGGGATAGGTTTCCGGAAATTCACCAACCTTGTGGCAGAATATGTTGTCCCAACCTTCGGCTCTTGTTTGGTTCTCAAGCATTTCAATCCATTGGTGATTTATGTCCATGGCATGGACCGCACCCGCCTTGAAGGCCAGCCTTCTGGTAAAATATCCTCCGCCCGGCCCTATGTCAGCGACTATGCTTCCTTCTTTTATTGCAAGCTTGTCTATTATTTCATCCGGCTTGCTCTTTCTTGAAGCGGCCCTTCTGTTTAGCATTTCAGCTCTTCTCATAATGTTCATGGTGTCATCTCCCTTGTTTTTTTTGAATCTTCCTTATGATTATGAGTATAGAGACTAAAAATTAGACGATTCTTTGCCTTTTCTTAGAATTTCATTAGAATATTCATTTTTCCAGCGGAAGCTGCAATGTAAAGACGGATCCTTCCCCCTGCCTGCTTTCGACTGTTATTTTTCCTCCTTGGGCCTCGACTATGCTTTTAACCAAGGAAAGTCCCAAGCCCGAACCGGACGGATTTATTTTTCTTGAGCTTTCCGTCCTGCTGAACCTGTAAAATATTGTCCCCAAGTCATTTTCGGATATGCCCATTCCGTCGTCTGCTACCGAAATGCAGCCACAACTATTTTTAATCTCGGCGGAAAATGTAATGGTTCCGTTTTCCCCGGTATAGTTTACGGCATTTTCAAACAAAGCCCTCAGGCATTCCAGTATGAGATCCTTGTCGGCAATCACTTTGAAATTTTCTATTTTGGAAGTTTTTACGTTTCTGCCTTTCCTTATGTTTTGAGAATCCTCAATCATCTTGCCTATGAGGGCTCCCGAACCCACCGGCCCCGCATTTATGCCAAGTGCGTCCCTGTCCATCCGCGCAAGCTTTAAAAGCCCTTCTATGAGACGCCCCATTCTGTCCGTCTCTTCGGACATTGCCTCGAGGGATTCATCCATCAGCTTGGGGTCTTCCCTTCCCCATCCGCGCAATATGTCAAGGTATCCCCTCATTACGGCAACCGGTGTCCTGAGTTCGTGGGAGGCGTCTGAAACGAACCGCCTCTCCCTTTCAAAAGACTCCTCGAGTTTTCCAAGCATTTCGTTTAAGGCCGTCTCAAGACTTGACAACTCGTCCGGATGCGACGACACGGCAATCCGACTGTCAAGATTTTGGGAAGATGCTATGGCCTTTGCCTCGTTTATGATTTTTTCTATCTGGCTTACATATTTGCGGCTTAGGGCCATGGCGGAAAGATATGCCAGCAGGTATGAAACGGAAACATAGGCAATGATTGAAAAGAATGTCCCCGCCTCCCATTCTCCGCTAAAAATGCGCAGCATCCAAAGGGCCGCCCCGGCAATTACAAGTGATGCGAATACGGTCGCAGTGGTCTTGTGCCTTATGGTTTCTTTTTTCCTTTTCCGCCTTTTGCCTTTATCGTATGACATATCCAACGCCCCTTACAGTTTCTATGAGCTTGTTGTCAAAATCCTTGTCTATTTTGTCTCTTACGTATTTTATGTAAACATCGAGAACGTTGTCCCCTCCGAAAAATCCATATCCCCATACTGAATCGAGGATTTGAGACCTTTTAAGCACAATTCCCCTGTTGACTGCAAGGTATGCGAGCAGGTCGAATTCGGTTTTCGAAAGGCTTATCCCTTTTCCGCCCCTCTCCACCCTATGGCTGGAGATGTCTATTTCCATATTGTCTATGATTATTTTTTCCTTTGCCGCGTCGCTTGCTTCCCCGGCTCTCATACGAGCCCTTATCCTTGCAAGGAGCTCTTCTATTTCAAACGGCTTGGTCACATAGTCGTCCGCACCGAAATCGAGTCCTATAACCTTGTCGCTTACGGAGTCCTTCGCTGTAAGCATTATTACGGGAACTGAAGACCTCTCCTTTATGCGGCGGCAAAGCTCCAGGCCGTTTACCTGAGGGAGCATTATGTCGAGCAATACCAGGTCGAAAGCTTTTCCCCTCAGCTTTTCATCGGCCGAAAGTCCGTCCGTTTCGACTTCAACTTGGTATCCTGCGTGTTCAAGCTGAAGCTTGAGTATGCGTCCTATGTTCCTGTCGTCTTCAACTACCAGAATTTTCTTTTCCATAAAACCCTCCAGTATTTGTCATATGCCCATTTATATGATACCATCGGTTCCGTGAATCTTCAATCCACTAAAAAAGCGCCTCGGGAGGCGCTTTCAGACTGTTTAATTTCTATTCCATTCCGAATTCGTCAAAATACTCAAGAGAGGCTTTCTTGAGAGCCCTCTCGCAAAGCGGCACATCCTCTGAGGCTTCAAGGTCTGTACCCTTTTGAATTATAAGCTTGACAAAGGGCCTCAGCTGCTTTCCATAGACTGCCATGGCCTCGACCGGATAGACTCCAGGCCACGCGTTGCAGCTAACAACGGTCCTCTTGTTGTCCTTTACTACTCCTTCGGGCACTTTACCGTAATCTAGATCCCCAGGCTCTATTACGCAATGGGCCAGCGAACCTGTGGGAATTCCTTCTATTCCCTTTATCTGCATTGGTTTGATTTTTGTATCGTATGGATCTGCAGTCAGATCGAGTATGACTGCATGTTCCGGCAGAAGGCCTACGAGGCTGTTTGATACAATGGCTTTGGAAGGATCGCTCCTCCATGTGGCATCCACCAGAATGTCGGTGTCAGGAAGCAATTGTGCAAGCTGCTTTTCGTCCCCGGTTATGCTTCTGGTAAGCATCTTTATTATGAGTCCGGGCAGTTTTTCCTCTTTACCCAAAAACTCGCGGTTGCTGAGGTTCTTGAAAGCTTTTGCGGCGTTTAGCCCTATGGCTCCGAACCCCATTATGCTTACTGTGATGGGGTTCCTGTTGAGTGCGTAGAAATCGAGCCTGTTTTTCTTGAGCGCATCGAAGGCAATGCTTGCTCCGGAATATGCCGTTCCGTAATAGTTTACAACCATTCTTACGCCTTCGTCGTTCTTGATGGAATCCATAGAGTAGCAGTAGATTCCTTTATCTTTCAGGTATCCGTTCCTGAACTCTCTCGTGTCGAAATGGAGCATGGACAAAAGAATCGCACCCTTCTTCATCCAGTCTATTTCATACATTTCGGGCGCCCTCAGCACAATCACCAAGTCGCTCTTGTAGGATTCCTCATGGCTAACGAAAGAAATTTTCGGATTGACCGCAAGGTAGTCGTCATTCGAATAACCCATTGCCGAGCCGTAGCCTTCTTCGAGAAATATTTTGCTTTTTCCATGAGCTGTGAACAATTTGAAAAATTCCGGCAGGAAATCCCGCTTTTCCCCTGAATCCTTGTGCATTCTTGGAAAGCCTATGCTGTTTATGCCCATTTTATCCTCCCTTATGGAAATGGGGACTGTCCCCTTTTCCATGTATTGTCCCTTTTCCTTATGATATACCATATTTGTTCATTCTGTAAAGAAGGGCGGAACGCGTTATGGAAAGAAGCTTTGCGGCCTTTGTGCGGTTGCCGCAGGCTTTGTCGAGTGCCGCTCTTATAAGCTCTTTTTCTGTTTCCTCGAGGTCTATGCCATCGTCGGGGAAGTCCGAGAGCGGCAACAGGGGAATATCGGGTTTTTCAGAAAGACTGAAGGGCAGATGCTTGGGAAGTATTTCTCCCCCGCCTGATACTATGAGTGCCCTCTCCATACAGTTCTCAAGCTCCCTTATATTGCCCGGCCAGTCGTGCGAGACAAGGGCCATTTCGGCCTCATCCGATATGGAAGCTTGCCCGGCGGTTTTCTTCTTTTGTGTCAAAAGATGCGTTGCCAGGGAGGGTATGTCGCTCTTTCTTTCCCTGAGAGGGGGAATGTCGATGTTGACGACGTTGAGCCTGTAGTAGAGGTCCTCCCTAAACTGACCAGACTCCATAGCCTCCTTTATGTTTTTGTTGGTTGCCGTTATGAGCCTCACGTCGGTTTTTATTGTTCTTATACCACCTACTCGCTCTACGCTTTTTTCCTGTATGGCCCTTAGCAGTTTCACCTGCACAGCCGGACTTATTTCGGCTATCTCGTCGAGGAAGAGTGTCCCTCCGGCGGCCAGCTCGAATTTCCCCGGCTTTGCCTTTACAGCGCCTGTGAATGATCCCTTTTCGTGTCCGAACAATTCGCTTTCTATGAGAGTTTCGGGAATTGCCGCGCAATTTACCGCCACGAGGGGCTTGTGCCTGCGTGGGCTGCTTTCATGGACCATTCTTGCAATTACTTCCTTTCCTGTTCCGCTCTCGCCTGTTATGAGTATGTTTGAATCGGTTTTTGAAGCCATTTCCACCAATTCGTAGGCCTCGGCCATTTTTTTGCTTTTAGTTTCCGTGAAATAGCCGTCCATTGCTTTGCTTATTTCATCCCTGTGGTAGGAGACTTCTCTTATGAGGCTCTTCATCCTTATGGCACGGAATATTTTTATCTTTAGCTCGTCGATGTCAAAGGGCTTTGTTATGAAGTCGTAGGCCCCGCGTTTCATCGCCTCTATTGCCGTCTCTATGGTACCGTGGGCGGTTATCATTATCACGGGCAAGTCACGGTCTTTTTCACGAATGGCCTCCAGTACCTCCAAGCCGTCCATGCCCGGCATTCTTAAATCGAGAACTACAAGATCGGGCTCCTCGCTCTCGAATTTTGCAAGGCATTGTCTGCCGTTTTCCACCTCTATGACATCGCAGCTTTCTTTTATCGTCTCGGAAATGATCCACCTGATGTATTTTTCATCGTCGGCTACAATAACTCTGTTCATTATGGCCTCCTATGCTTTGCAAGAGGAATAAGAACGGTAAAAACAGCTCCCCCATCCGGGGAATTTTCAGCTTTTATGTCTCCTCCATGCAATTTAACCAATTGATAGCTGATTGAAAGTCCCAAGCCTGTGCCTTTTTCTTTTGTTGTGAAATACGGATTGAATATGTCTGAAATTTCATCCTCCGATATGCCTCTGCCGCTGTCTGTAAAACGGATGGCAAGGCCGCCGTCTCCGAGAACTTCGGTTTCCAGCAACAGCTTTCCTCCATCGGGCATTGCCTGGGCCGCGTTGAGTATAAGGTTGAGGAATATCTGCTTCAGTTTTTCAAAATCCCCGTGGACCGTCATGGGGACGGCACTTTTTCTTCTTGTGAATTCAATGTTTGAATCTCTCAGATAGGTTCCGGCAAATTTTATCATGCTGTCTATGACGTCCTCGACGTCAAGCAGTTCAAAGTTGGTTTTCGCAGGTTTCGCAAACCTGAGCAGGTCCTCTATCACCGAATTCTGCCTTTCTATCTGTTCCTTTATTATCTCGATGAACTCGGAATCCTCTTCGCTCAGAGTGCCCCTCTTCTCCATCAGCTGCAGAGAGCCTTTCATTATTCCAAGAGGGTTCCTGAGTTCATGCGCTATGCCCGAAACGAACTGGCCCAGAGCGGCCAGTTTGTCCGCCTGATGAAGCCTTTCCTCCAAAGCCTTCTGCTCCTCCAGCTTCTCGGCCATGCGGTTTATCTCACCCGCTATCTGGCCCAGTTCGTCAGACGACACTTCTATGCGGTGGCTGAGGTCGCCCTTCATTTTCTCCACTCCGTCGTTTATTCTTGCAACATCCCTCATCAACTTGCGCGTGATGTAGACCACCCCGAAAATGCCTGCGAGCAAGCTGAAAAGAACTGTGATTGCTGTCAAAATTCTTACTATGGCAAAAACATTGGCGTCAGAAATTATGGAATCCTCAATCCAAACGACTCCTATTATCCTGTCTTCCTCAATAATCGGTTTCATCGCCCTTATTTTGTCCTTGTCCCTTAAAATTCCAAGGTTTCTTGCATTGTAGCCGTCTTTCGGCAAATCATCTTTGAAAATTTCTCCGAGTTCACGCGACTGCGGGCTCTCCGTTTCCTTGTTCCAGTCCACGGCAATTTCCAGTTTGTTTTCAGAATTGGCATACCCGGCAATTATGTCTCTGTCATTTTCCACAATAGGATAGAGTATCGCTTCAACTTTTTCACGAGAAATTTCGGAATCGGGGATACTGTCTATTCCGGCCATGATCGATTCGAGATGCTTTTCGAGCTCGCCTCTCTTCTCATCAACTATTTCACGGTCAAACTGCTGGTTGAGTATGAAATTGGCGCCTATGCCCACAACCAGTCCGGCTGTCACGAGGCAAATAAGAATTATAAGTTGTCTGTTGATCGTTTTTTTCATATTGCCTCTCCAATCACGTCCCCGGCTACTCGTATCTGAGGGCGTCTATTGTATTGAGCTTTGCGGCCTTGTCTGCAGGATAGATTCCAAATACAACTCCGACTCCAAGCGAGAACATTGTTGAAAGAATCACTATCCCCATAGATACAACGGTTTCAAGCTTGAATATTGCAGTGATGGCGTAGGCTCCCCCTATGCCCAAAGCTACCCCTATTATACCACCCATGCCGCTGAGGACAATGGACTCGATAATGAACTGAACAAGTATGTCTGAGTACTTGGCTCCGATGGCTTTCCTTATTCCTATCTCCCTTGTTCTTTCGGTGACCGACACAAGCATTATGTTCATTATGCCTATGCCGCCCACAAGAAGCGAAATTCCTGCAATGCCGCCGAGCATTGCAGTCAGCATACCCGTAACGCTGCCCACCGTATCAAGGACCTCGCTCTGGTCGAATACCCTGTAGGCGTCCTCGTCGCCGAACTTCCTTTGCAGATAGTTTTCCATGTAGGCTTTTGCCACATCTACCGTGTCCGCCGATTTGGCCTGGACATATATGGTTCGTATGCTTGTATCTCCGGAAAGCCTCTGGGCAGTTGTAAGCGGTATCACAACAACTTCGTCGTTCGACCCCATCATGGAAGAGCCCTTTTCCGCAAGGCTGCCCACTATTGTGTATGTCTGCCCGTCTATCTTTATCTCCTCGCCGACTGCCGAAGCGTTTCCGAAAAGCTCGCTTTTGACATCGCTTCCCACTACAGCAACCCGCTGCCTGTTGTCGAGATCAGTATCGATGAGAAATCTTCCCTCGGACATCTCGTAATTGAGTATCGACAGGTAATCCTCGTCGGTTCCGTTTATGGAGATGTCTTCAAGTATTGTGGTTCCGCTCTTTATGTCTGCATTCATTGTGGAACTTCCCGAAACCTTGCCAACCCCTATGAATTCGTCGAACATTTCAACATCGTCTATGTCGAGCGAGGTGTCTGCTCCCCGCCCCATGATGTTGACAGTCAAAAGATTGGAGCCCATTCCCTCTATGCTTTCAGTAACGCTTTTTGTCGTCCCCTGGCCTATGGAGACAAGAATTATGACTGCGCTTACTCCAATTATGACTCCAAGCATTGTGAGAAATGATCTCATCTTGTTTGAGAATATGCTTGACATGGCCATCTTGAAGGTCTGCCTGAAGTTTATCTTCATATGGAAACCCCTTCCCCTATTATGCCGTCCTTTATCATCACCATTCTTCCGCTTTCCCTGGCAAGCTTGTCGTCGTGGGTTATCATGACAAGCGTAGCCCCCTTGCCGTTTAGGTCCGTAAGTATTTCCATAATCTCTATTCCCGACTTCGAATCGAGATTTCCCGTGGGTTCGTCTGCGAGTATGATGGGGGGATCTCCGGCTATTGCCCGGGCAATGGCAACCCTTTGCTGCTGGCCTCCCGACAATTCATTCGGCCTGTGAAGGCTTCTGTCTCCCAGTCCGACCTTTTCAAGAGCCAAGAGTGCACGCTCCCTTTGTTCCTTCTCGGAAACCCTTCGATAAATAAGAGGAAGCATGACGTTCTCGAGCGCCGTCAGTTTGGGCAGCAAATTGAAGCTCTGGAAAACAAAACCTATCTTCTTGTTCCGTATGTCGGCCTGTTCGGACGCGTTCATTCCGCTTACATCTATGCCGTCAAGCAGGTATCTTCCCGAAGACGGGACATCGAGGCATCCAATTATATTCATCAGTGTAGATTTTCCGGAACCCGACGGTCCGACTATCGATACGAATTCTCCACTTTTTATTTCGAATGTCACATTTTTCAGGACCTTGAGCTCATACTGTCCCATAAAATAGCTTTTGCATATGTTTTCTGTTCTTATCAAAGACATGCCGCACCTCCCAATTTCCCTAAGGCTTTTGCCTTGTTCCAGTTCCACCGCCCATTCCGGGCATCATGCCGGCGGGACGCTCATCCGTTGAAGCAGAATTGCTGGAGAGTCCGGTCATGACTACTTTATCCCCTGCTTCCAACCCTTCAACAAGCTCATAGTATCTTTCATCCATCAGTCCAGTCTCTACCGGAACAAGCGACTTTTCTTCTCCCGCTCCCGCATCTTCGTCATAGACTGTTACCAGTATTTTTCCTCGCATTTCCGTGGCTGCCTCTATCGGAAGAAGGATCACATTCTCGGCTCTGTCCAGAAGAATTTTCGCGTCTGCGCTCATTCCTTCCTTGACCAGTTTGCTGTAAGGAACCGAAATTGTAACATCATAGGTCGCGACTCCGCTTTGGACATCTCCGATTTCTGATATCTTGACGACCTCCCCCGTGAATGCCTCGTCGGGCGCAGCGTCTACTGTGATTTCGGCATGCTGCCCGATTTCAACATTGTTTATGTCCAATTCATCGACAGCAATGGTCATTCTCTTGTCGAAGCTTATTATCTGACCCAAGACTCCTGTATTGTTTGAGGATGAATTGCCATCGCTTGTGTTGACCCCTACGGTGTTTCCCACTGAAACGTCTGAACCGGCAAGAATACCGTCGCTCCCGGCTTTTACGCTCAGTCCTTCCATTTTCTCAGAAAGCTCGTCAAGCTCTATCTTGGCCTCCTGAAGGTCTACATTCTTGCTCATTTGAGAGACGACTAAAGAGTCGCTTTCGAGCACCGCAATTATTTCCCCTGCCTTTACCGCATCCTTTTCCTGCTTGTACAGCTTGACTACAGTAGCTTTTCCGGGGGATTCGATGATTTCGGCATCCTTGTATTCCACGGTTCCCTCGGTGATTCCCCTTATGGTTTCATAGCCGGCGTAGATTTCGACTTTTGCGGTATCTCCCTCCATAAATCCTCCCGGGTTGTCCACCGCCACATAAACATATTGGAAGAGGCCCCCGCTTCCGTCAGATGAAGGCGTGCCGTCGACCTTTGCGACAACTCCGCTTGTAGTGAAAAAGCTGGAAGGGAAAGTAATGCTTGCAGACTGTCCCACTTTTATTTTCCCCTCGTTTAAAAGATTTATGGGGGTCTTTACATATATTTCACTCTTGTCCCATACCTTTACGACCGTATCCCCCTGCAGAAGTGTCTGCCCTATCTCCAAATCCATTTCCTCGATAGTGCCTGTCATTGGCGCGCGGACCGTAAGGTCCTCCACATCTCCGCTTGATGTCCTGTACTCCAAAGATGCATTGTCGTAGGCAATTTTCGCCTTGGTCCATTCCGCAAGAAGGTCGTCGCTCTCGAGTTCATAGATTATATCGCCTTTCTTTACCGTTTCGCCCTCGGAAAAATTGATTTTCTTAACCTCAGCCTCGAAGTCATCGGGGTCGAGCTCCTGGGACTCGGCAGAAAATATTGTTCCGTTTCCGGATATGGATATCTCTATGTCACCCCTTGCGAGAGTGTATATGATGTCCGTATCCTCCGAATCCCCTTGGCCGTTTAAATTCATCGACACTATTGAAACAAGGGCAACGAGAACCAATGCGGTGTATACATAAATACTTTTTTTGCCTTTTGGCCTTTTTGTTTTAATCCATTCAACCAGTTTCATTTTGAACCTCCTAAAATTGTTATGCCCTATATGCTTGCAATCTTCGTGCCAAAATAAAAGCCGCTGTTTCCAAGGGGAAACAGCGGTGATGTCATAATATTGTTTGATATCGGACACTTGTCCTCGATATTTTTGTCTGATATCAGACGATCCATGGAAAAGGGGACTGTCCCCTTTTCCATGGATTTCAAATCAGCATTCGGGCTCTGCCAGGTCCAGGAATCTGAAAACTGTTTTGCCGTCTTCCAGCTTCATGAGAACAAACCCCGGCGGTTCGCAGTCCCTCGGCCTCCATGCGCTTCCTGGATTAATAAAGAGTATGTCCCCGACTTTCTCGCTGACCCTCTTGTGGGAATGTCCGTAAATGACAATATTGGCCTTGGCCTCAAGGGCTTTGTAATACAGGCGGTTGAGGTCGTACTTGACGTTGTACTTGTGCCCGTGGGTGATGAGTATCCTTACGCCTTCAAGGGTGATAATTTTTTCCGACTCGCCCTTTATGCTTCTGTCGCAATTTCCAGTAACCCTTACAAGCTCGACTCCTTCTGGAATGTCTTCGGCATCTTTCCATCCGTCACCAGTATGGATTATCATATCCACCGGCATGGTCATCTTGAGCGCCTTTTTCACTCCCATGGGGTGGTTGTGGGTGTCCCCGATGATTAGAATCTTCACTTGCGCCCAGCCTCCTCGGCCTCAAGCAGCTCTCTGAGAAGAACAAGGGCATTGGCCCTGTGGCTTATTGCGTTTTTTTCATCCTCGGAAAGCTCGGCAAAGGTTTTCCCTTTTTGGGGCACGTAAAAAAGTGGATCGTATCCGAAACCGCCCTGGCCTTTTTCCTCGAAGGCTATTGTTCCCTCTATTTCGCCTCTTGCGACAATTTTCCTTCCGTCTGTGTAAACTGCCGTTATGACCGAAACGAAACGGGCCGTCCTTCTTTCCCCAGGCACATCCTTCAAGAGTTCGAGAAGTTTTTTGTTGTTGCTTTCGTATGTCGCTCCCGGTCCCGAGAAACGCGCCGAATAGACTCCCGGATCGCCACCGAGTGCGTCGACCATCAGTCCCGAATCGTCAGCTATGGCCGGCAACCCCGAAGCTTGCATGACTTCTCTGGCTTTCTTCTCCGAATTCCCCTCGAATGTGTCCTTGTCCTCGACGACATCCAAGTCTCCGAGCCCGGCCTCCGCCATAGTCATAAGGCTTATTCCGAAATCCTTCGTTATTTTTTCTATTTCTTTGAGTTTATGTTTGTTTTGGGATGCCAAAACCATTTTCTTCATGAGGGCCTCCTTAAGCTTTAAGCGCCTGTCTTTGGAATTCATTCAATTCGTTTATGCCTTTTTTGGCAAGCCTGAGAAGTTCATCCAAGACATTCTGCGAGAAAGGAGCCGCCTCGCCTGTGCCCTGTATCTCTATGAATTCATTTTTGTCTGTCATGACAACGTTCATGTCCACGTCCGCCTGTGAGTCCTCCTCGTAGCAGAGGTCGAGCATGGGAATCCCTTTGACTATCCCTACGCTTACGGCGGCCACCATGGACTTGAGCGGGTTTTCTTCGAGATCTCCGTTTTCCATAAGCTTGCCGATTGCATCGCTCAGGGCTACGTAAGCGCCCGTTATGGATGCGGTTCTGGTTCCACCGTCCGCCTGAATCACGTCGCAGTCGATCCATATTGTTCGCTCACCAAGCTTTTCCATGTCGACCACGGTCCTGAGAGTTCTGCCTATGAGCCTTTGTATTTCACTCGCCCTTCCGTCAACCTTGCCCCTGGAGGCGCTTCTTTGCTTTCTCTGTCCCGTAGATCCGGGAAGCATTCCATATTCGGAAGTCACCCAGCCCTGTCCTTTTCCCTTAAGGAATCTTGGTACTCCGTCCTCCACTATGGCTGTGCATATGACTTTGGTGTTGCCTGTTTCCATGAGCACCGATCCGTCCGGATGCATCAGGTAGTTTCTGGTTATCTTTATGTCCCTAAGCTCATCGAAATTTCTTTCTCCAATTCTTTCCATCATATCAATCCTCTCTTTACAACATATATTAGCATGGCAAGGGCCATGGCTCCCGGCAAGATTATTTTATAGTTCCTGTACAAAGCTTTTGAATCGACCTCGAAATACTGAAGCGTCAAAACCTGGCACATGTGAAGCGGGGAAACATAATAGCCCATGAAGCCCGACATGTATATGAGCATTACGTAGAGCTCTTTTATTGCCTCTGTTTCCGCCAAAGGAAGTATTATGGGATAAAGAAGGGCTATCGTCCCTTGTGTGGACGATGAGGCAAAGGCGACAAGCCAGCCGAATACGATTATGACCGCTTCTATCGGAATGCCTGCATCCATTATAGCCTCAAGCACCTCCGGTATTTCTTCAATACCCTCTATGACTCCTTTAAAAACCATTATGCCCATTACCGCTGCAACCATTCCCGGCCTTACGCCCTTCCACGCAAGCCCTATGAAATCGGCCAAGCTGTATGCGGCTCCTCCCCCTGCTTTATAGGAAACGCTTTTTTCAACCAAAAGCTTGAAGATAAGCATGGTCAGAACTATCCCTATTGCAAGCGAAACGTAAAAAGGCATATTCAAGGCCAGAGCCATGGTCAAACTCGTATAAATCGGCGATGAATACAGAAGCAGCTCCCTCACGGACTGTCCGTAAAACATCCATTTGAAGGGCTTTTTTTCAGGTTCCTTTATACCTTTCAGAAACAGGAAGTATCCCGCAACGAGCATGAATGCAGTTATGGGAAGAAACATGAGTATGAAGGATCCCGCCGATATTTCAGCAAGTCTTGAAGCCATTATGAAAGATGCGGAAAACGGGAAAATGAACATGCCGAAAATATGCCTGTATATGAGGTTTATGGCAGCCCTTTTGTCGTTTGAGATTGAAAGCCTTTCTCCAAGCTCGTCCACAATAGGGCATGAAAGCAGAGCTCCTCCCGTAACGGCAAAAGAACCCATTATGGCAGGTATTATAAGAATTGTAAGCTTTGTGCTTCTCAGAACCCCTTCGAACCCGGCTACCATACGCTGCAGAACAACCAGTTCCTTCATCACATGCCCGAGAATAGTTATCATGACTATGATAAGTGCAAGCTCTATGGCGAAAGGGCTGCTAACAGCACCCCAAACGGTTTTGCCAAGCCAAAGCGGCGTTTTGCCTGCCATTATTCCCACAAGCAAAGCCCCAACTGTCAAAGCTATTCCAAGATTGACTTTCTTGTTGGATAAAAATATCACTACGGCAAGTGCCGCAATAAGTTTGATAAGTATCATTTGCCTTTCCTTTCATTTTCCATCGATTGCCACTCAGTATCAGGCCCCGGCAATCCGGGGCCATCTTCGTTTTCTGTATTTATCTCTTGAGATCTAGCCTTATGCACAGCTTTGGACTCAAAAATGTCTGTCCCTTATTATTTGAAGTAGTCCATGAGGCCTTGATAGAGAGCCTCTGCGCACTTGGCGCGGTATGACGATGTCTTGAGAAGCTCTTCTTCTCCGCCTATGTGCGTCAGGAAACCTATTTCGGCCAAGACTGCGGGCATTTCGGTTTCACGCGTCACTACCAGGTTTGGCCGGCTTACTATGCCCCGGTTTACCGCCCCCAGCTCGTTAACGAGGGCGTCCTGAATTGTCCGTGCGAAGCTCTTGTTGTTTCTTCCGTCGGTATCCGGATAATAAAGAACCTCGACCCCCGAAACTGCAGTGCGGGAGTGTGCGTTTGCATGTATGCTGACAAAGGCGTCGGCGTCAAGCTCGTTCGCTATCTCGGCCCTGTTGTAGAGCCCTACGTAATTGTCCGAGTCCCTGGTCAGATAGACCTTGAAGCCTTCCCTCTCAAGAAGCTTGGACAGCCTCTCCGAGACATCGAGCACAACATCCTTCTCCCTGAGTCCGTATGTCGGGCTTGTGGCTCCCGGGTCTTTTCCTCCATGGCCTGCGTCAAGCACTATGAGGGTGTTCTTGTGTATGGAGTTCTTTATTGCATTGTTCTCGAAGGCTATGATTATCTCATTTTCGCCGCCCGATAAAGATACGTCCTCGTACTCGACATTCTTGGCAAGTTTGATTTTGAAATAGTTGTAGCCGCTCTTTGAGGCGTCTATTTCCATGGTCTCGATGAGAGTGTCTTCTATGGGAAGATCCAGGCTTTCGAGTTCCAGTATGCTCTTTGGCACTTTTACCGTGAGAATTCTGCTTCCGCTGGAGTAGCTGACGCTGTGGGTCTGGCTCTTCTGGGTGCTTATTGTCAGTGTGGCGAAATTGACATCCTCTTTTGCGTAGTTTATACCTCCGAGCGGATTCCCCGATACGTATACGTAAAGGTCGTTTTCAACTATCTCGAAGTATATATTCTCGAAGTCTATGCTTTCGTCCAAGTCCACAACTATCCTCGAAACGGCTTCACCCGGTCCGTAATCGGCAGCCGCATCGTACTGTGACGCCCTTATCCTCCTGATTCCTTCCGCATCCACATCAATGCTCTCCGAGCCTGACGGCAGAAGGCAGTTGATTATGTCTATAACGTATCTCTTGGGGTTTTCCAGCGGCATTATGTTTGCTATTGCAGGCTCTTCCCCTGTCTTTATTATGACGGCTTCTGAGTTGTATATTTCCTCTACTCCTATATCCTCGATGGAATTTATGAACCTAAATGTTGTTATTCCTGATGCCTTGTTGTATTCCGTTTCATAGCCGCGCCGATCGTTCATGTCCACCACTATCCTTGTGACAAGTGGATTGACGTCGAACTGGGAAGCTCTGGCCCTTATGATTCCGTCCTCGTAAATACTGAGCTCCGCCTGATTGGCGGAAACAAGCAGCCTGGGATCCTTTATTGCGAACTCGGCGTTGGGTATGTCGATTACAAGCTTGTCGCGGTCGCCGACTGCGCTCCCCTCGAGTATGTATGAATTTGTTTCTATCTCACCAGTCGACTCAATCAGCAGCTCGGGAAATTTTTTGCTTCCATCGAATGAGATGCCTGTTATGGACTGAGCAGGCTTGTTTATGGTAGCTGTCTTGGTTTCATCTATCCATCCCACGTCCATTCCCAGCTCCTCCGACATGAACCTTATTGGCACCATGGTCCTTGCGCTGCCGCCGTAATTTAGAAGCTTTGCGGGTATCCCGTCAGGCAGGGTTTTCCTTACGCCGTTTACCGTGACCGTCGACCTGTCTATTCCAATTATTATTGTTTTTTCGTCTGTTGTGACTGTCGCTTCTTTTGCCCCTTGATTCCATGAAACATTAGCCCCAAGGCTCTCGGTTATGAACCTTACCGGTACAAGAGTCCTTCCCTTGAAATTGACTGCGGGTACATCTGAAATTACATCCTGCCCGCTCATCATGACGTTTACTGTTCCGACCTCGAACTCCTCGCCTGTCACCGCATCGGTAAGAATGATTGTTCCGCTTTCGTAGTTTCTGGCTCCGAATGATGATATGGAAGCCAGAAGAATTATGGCAGCTATTATTAAAAGGGTTCTTTTTCTCATCATCTCTATCCCCGCTTTCTCTTTTTGTTGGTTGCTCATTCCATTTATATCATTCGATGCAGTCGCAGTCAATCAGGCAGAGCGCATTGTCACCGAAAATTAACCATGGAAAACCCCTCGAACATAAAAGTTTCGAGGGGCAATTTCATTCTAAATCGATTGCATGTCGCGCATGACAAGACATCTGTAACGCTGCAACGGAATTCTATTCCTGAAGATTGAACACGTAGAAGTATGTTCCGAGCGCCGGTCTTATCTGGAATCTGTCGTCTTCGAGCAGGAGCCTTGTTATCTCCTGGTTGGGGACAGTTTCTATAACGTCGATTTCCCCGGATTCAAGCGCCGCAAGCTGTGTGGATTCGTCCACTATCATGAGAACTTCTATCTCTTCGAGCTTGACCGAGTCCTTGTTCCAGTACTCCGGATTTGCCCTCAGCATCATGCTGCCGAATTTGTAGTCTGAAAGGGCAAATGGTCCGTTTGTCACTGAAAGCTCGGGGTTCTGGGCCCACCCCTCAGGATCTTTTTCAACTATGTCTTCCCTTACAGGCATATATGTGAAGAAAGCTGTGAGTTCGAGGAAGTAAGGCGTAGGTCCCGCGAGCTCAACCTTTAGAGTCTGCTCGTCAATCACCTCTATACCAACTTCGTCTGCTGTTCCCGAACCTTCATAGTATTCCATTGCGCCCTTTATATAGAACATCTGGTAGCCGTACCATGATGCCACTTCGGGGCTCATTGCCCTTTTCCACGCGTATTCGAAGTCATGCGCCGTCACGGGTTTTCCGTCCGACCAGGCAGCATCCCTCAAATGGAATGTGTATGTCGTTTGGTCATCGGAGATCTCATAGCTTTCAGCCATTGCAGGCACATACTCTCCATCTATTTCCCTCATCAGACCCTCGAAGGTGTTGTTGACTATGTGACCTCCGTCTTTCGAACTGACAAAAGCCGGATCAATTGTGTCGGGCTCTGCTGAAAGGTTCCATACAAGCCTTGCGTCGTCTGTTTCGGCATGGCCAAAATACCATTGCCCTATGCTTGTGTATTCCCAGTCCGAAACCCTGTTTTGAACCATTAGGGGGCTTGTATAGTAAAAGAGCGGCATAACGATGGAGTCGCCCATCATGAGCTCTTCGGCTTTGTAAAGCTTTTCGTCGCGTTCGGCTCCATGCATGATTTTTGAGTCTTCAACGGCTTTGTCGAATTCTTCATTGCTCCAGAATGCCACATTGTTACCAGAGTAGGATGTGTACATTTCCAGGAATGTCATGGGGTCGGAATAGTCTCCGAACCATGCCCCTGCGGAAATTTCGAAGTTTCCCTGGAATCTGTTTTCCATGAATACTCCCCACTCCTGGTTGGCTATTGTAGCGTTTATGTTGAGGTTTTGCTTCCACATTTCCTGTATGGCTTCGGCTACAGCTTTTTGCTGGTCGTTTGTATTGTAAAGTATTTCTATGGTCGGGAATCCTTCACCGTCAGGAAAACCGGCTTCCGCCAGCAGCCTTTTGGCTTCTTCCGTATCGGCTCCTGTCGGGTCTATTCCGAAATCACCGCTCATTTCCCTGAAATCATTTCCTTTCGAGTCGTGGACACCAAATGGAATGTATCCTGTTGCGGGCATTTCGCCTCCTTTGGTGACTTCCTCCACTATGGCATTTCTATCTACGGCCAAAGAAAGGGCCTTTCTTACACTCATATCCTTTATGACTTCTTTTGCAGTGGCTTCTTTTTCAGGTTCCTCTACATTTCCCGAGCAACCTGTTGAAAATGCAAGCACCAAAACCATGGCGCAAATCAAGTGTATTTTCTTTTTATACAAAGCGGTGTCCTCCCTATGGATTCTTCAACATTCTATACTACACATTCTATATGAATCTGTTGCAATCTTCAAGCTTCATGAAGCAAACTGCGCATTTAATCCAGCGCGTGGCATGCGCAATAATGGTCTCCTCCAATATTTTTCATTTCAGGAAATTCCTCCGCGCAAATACCCTTGGCCAACGGGCATTTTTTCCTGAATCCGCAACCTTTGAGGCAAATGCCCTCTAGAAGGCCTTCGTCATCTTCATGCACATTGATCGAGTATTTTTCGGCATCGAGCGGAAGCATCGATGAAAGCAGGGCCTTGGTGTAGGGATGCGCCGGATTGGCGTACAGCTCGTCTGAATCGGCCTGCTCAACCATTCTTCCCATATGCATTACACCTATCCTGTCGGATATGTGTTTTACCATGGAAAGGTCGTGAGCTATAAACAAATATGTAAGCTGCGCGTCCCTCTTAAGGTCCTCGAGCATATTTACCGTCTGCGCCTGCACCGACAAATCGAGCGCGGACAAGGGCTCGTCGCAAATTATGAATTCGGGCTCCGGGGCCAAAGCCCTCGCTATTCCTATGCGTTGGCGCTGCCCCCCTGAAAATTCATGGGGGTACCTCATTGCGTGTTTGCTCGAAAGCCCCACAATTTCAAGCAGCTCTTCGACTCTTTTTATCCTGTTGCTGTCAGTTCCTATGTTTTGTATGTCGAGCGGCTCTCTTATGGAATCGCAAATTCTCATCCTGGGATTCAATGCCCCGGAAGGATCTTGGAATATCATCTGCATTCTTTTCCTTAGTGGCTTCATTTCTTTTTCGTCCATCTTTCCTATTTCTTTTCCGTCAAACCATATTTCTCCGCCTGTAGGCTTGTGTATGCCTATGATTGTTCTGGCGGCAGTCGTCTTTCCGCATCCGGATTCGCCCACCAGACCGAATGTTTGGCCTTTCAGTATTTTAAAGGAAAGACCCCTGAGCGCATTGGTGTCTCCTCCGCCCTTTCTTTGCCGGAAGGTCTTTTCGAGACTTTTCACCTCAAGCAGCACAGAATCTTTTTCTAAATTTTTCATAGTCTGCCCCCTCCCAAAAGTTCCTCCACAGAGTGCCTGGGGGCGTTTTCATGAAGCAGGTGGCACATGGACCGGCCTCCATTTTCGGTTTTGTAGAATTTAGGAATCATCAATCCGCATATTTTCATCGCATGCGGGCATCTCTCTGAAAAAGGGCATCCCGGGACCGGTTTTGTGGGATCGGGAGGGCTGCCTTCTATGGCGCTCAATCTTGCCCCGGAATCCGATCTCATTCCGGGAACTGATCCAAGCAAGCCCTTTGTGTAAGGATGCATGGGATTTGTCAAAACATCCTTTGCATCACCGCTTTCCATTATCAGCCCTCCGTACATTATCAGTATTTTATTGCATGCCTCGGCTGCGACCCCCAGGTCGTGGGTTATTATTATCATTGACAATTCTTTTTCCTTCTTTATTTTTTCAAAGAGCTTCAGTATCTTTGCCTGCAATGTAACATCTAGAGCGCTTGTCGGCTCGTCTGCAATAAGCAAATCGGGTTCGCCCGAAAGAGCCATTGCAATAGCAACCCTTTGCCTCATTCCCGTGGAAAGTTCGTGAGGGTATTGCTTCATACTTTTTTTTGATTCCGAAAGCCCCGCCGCACGGAGGAGTTCCTCCGCAAGCATCGCCGCGCCCAGCCGTGACAAAGCCGTGTTCCTTATTATTGTCTCTATAACTTGGTTGCCGATTGTATAAGCCGGATTCAAGGACGTTGCCGGGTCCTGAAAAACCATGGATATCTTTTTACCTCTTGTGTTTTCCATTTCCCTTTCGCTCTTTTTAAGCAAATCCTCGCCGCGGTACAGTATTTGACCGCCTTCTATAATTCCAGGTTTTTCTATCAGCCGCATGATTGAAAGAGCCGTAACGGTTTTTCCGCTTCCGCTTTCGCCCACAATGCCTATAGAGTCGCCTCTTTCAACCTCAAAGTCTATTCCCCTTACAGCCTTTACCTCGCCGAAGCGTGTGGAGAACTTGGTTTGCAGCCCTTTTACTTCAAGCAGTTTTTCAGACACGCATCACACCTCCGGTTCATCTTCCATTTCTCGGGTCCATGGCGTCCCTTGCTCCGTCGCTTATGAAATTAAACGCCATCATGGTCAGGCAAATCGCAGCCGCCGGAAAAAAGAGCTGATATCCGTAAAGCCCTATTCCATCGACGGCGTCGCTTGCAAGCGTTCCCCACGAAGCCTCCGGCGACGGAACTCCCAGACCTATGAAGCTGAGAAAAGCCTCTGTAAAGATTGCGCCCGGTATCATGGCGGCCATCGCCACAATTATCGGACCCGTCGTGTTTGGAATCAAGTGCCTTGTCATTATCCTCCACCATGTGGCTCCCGATATTCTCGCAGATGCTACATAGTCCTTCTTCTTGAGGGAAAGGACCTGCCCCCTTACGATTCTTGCCATGTGAACCCAATAGACCATTCCCATGGCCAATATGATGGATCGTATTCCGTTACCTATCACAACCGCCAGGAGTATGACATAAAGGATCATGGGAATTGCGCTCGCCATGTCCACAAACCTCATCATAATATCATCCGTCCTGCCTCCAGCCAAACCCGAAATACCTCCGTAAAACACCCCTATTAAAAGGTTGACTACGGTTGCCGCAAAAGCAATTGTAAGGGATATTCGAGCGCCGTGTACAAGGCGGATGAAAAGGTCCCTTCCCAGATTGTCGGTGCCGAACAGGTAAGTTTTGTTCAATACTTTCTTTAAAGGAAAGGCCTGCCTGCCAGCCACCGTCAATTTGTACTTTTCCCCGTCCCCTTTCGCAGCCGGCGAGTAGTCGAGCTTTACATGGCTTCCCTTTATGGAATATGTCCTGAAACGTTCATCCTTATTGTCTTCAACGGGGTAAAGCCGTCCCGATATTTGACCATTTCGGGTGACTTCGATAAGCTTGTACTCCCTGTGCACGTATACGAAACTGTCCCCGCCCACACTGTATATTTCAAGTATTGGCGGTATGTTTGTCAATTTAAGGTTTTGGTCCGACATGCTTGCTTCAAAAAACAGTGGTCCCAAAACTGCTGTAAAAACGACTGCCGCTACAAACAAAAGACCGGCCATGGCAAGTCTGCCCCTTTTGAAGCCAATCCATGCATCGCTCCAGAAGCCCTTCGATTCAAGGTTCTTGTTTTCATTTTCTATTTCATCACGTTCGATCGGCTCCCACATTTCAGCCGGTATTTTATATTTTCCTTCCATTGCAATCCCCCTATTCGCCCAGTTTGATCCTGGGGTCCAAGAATGCATGTATTATGTCGGCGAGCAGAGCAAAAGAAACAAGCAAAACCGCATAGAAGACGGTCGCGCCCATTATCACCGTATAGTCCCTGTTTGTGACGCTCTCAACAAAATATTTTCCCATTCCCGATATGGCAAAAATCCTTTCAACCACAAAGGACCCCGTGAGTATGGTTGCCGCCATTGGCGCAAGGTAGGAAACCACAGGGGCCAATGCATTTTTAAGTGCGTGCTTGTATATTACCGATATATTGGAAAGCCCCTTGGCTTTGGCTGTTCTTATGTAGTCCTGCTGAAGGACATCGATCATCGACGACCTGGTGAGCCTTGCCACAAAGGCGATTGAAAAACCGGAAAGTGCCGCTACAGGGCCCACCATGTGCTTCCAGGAATACAGCCCGTATGACGGAAACCACCCCAACCTTGAACTGAATACATATATGAATGCACTTGCCGCTATGAAGCTGGGCACGGTTATTCCTATCGCGGAAACAAACATTATTGCCCTGTCCTGCCACATGTCCTTCTTAACCGCAGACATGACTCCCATTGGAATCCCAAGCAGCATGACTACAATTATGGATGCCCCTCCGATTTTTGCCGATACAGGGAAGCCCTCACTGATCATGTCGTTGACTCTGACTCCGCTTTTTCTGTAGCTCGGGCCCAGGTCTAACGACACTACGCCCTTCATGTAGTCTGCGTACTGCTTCCACAGGGGATCGTTGAGTTTGTATTTTTCGTTCAGTGCCTCAATCACCGATTTCGGAACCGGCCGCTCGGAAGAAAAAGGACCGCTCGGAAGAGCGTGCAAAAGAAAAAATGTTATTGTTATTATCAGAAATACCGCAATGACCATTGACGCAAATCTTCCTGCAATGTATCGTCCCAAATCGATCTCAACCCCTCTTTTAGCAAATGCTTGCGCTTGATTGTCCATGTCTTCATAATACATTAATGCCATTTTATATTCAACTTGCCATATGCTTGCTTGCCACCTATTTTCTATTGTTCTACACGTTTTTCGATTCAAGTAAATTGCTCCGGAATCCATTTGATCACGGGTCCGGAGCATCTGTCTGACATTATTCTATTTGTCGAGTTTTTCCCTTACCATCCTGTTTACTGTCTGCGGCGCGGCTTTTCCCTTGGATGCCTTCATCGCCTGCCCCACAAGGAAGCCAACGGCCCGGTCCTTTCCGTTTCTGTAATCCTCTACGGATTGCGGATTCTCGGAAATGACCCTGTCCACTATTTCCTCTATAGCCGACTCGTCCGTTATCTGTTTCATCCCTTTTTCTTCGATTATTTTTTCGGCCTTCTTGCCTGTTTCGGCCATTTCCCTGAATACCTTCTTGGCCATGTTGTTGCTTACGGTTCCGCTTATCACAAACTTGAGCAGGTCTGCGAAATCTGATGCGCCAAAAGGCATGTTGCTTATGTCGGAATCCATGTCCTTGAGCCTTCTTAAGATTTCGGTCATCATAAAATTGCTGGCCAGCTTTGCATCTCCTGAAAGTTTTACGGCTTCCTCGTAAAATGCCGCCAGGGACTTTGAGGATACAATTACTCCCGCGTCATATTCGGGTATTTCGTATGTCTTCATGAATCTGTCCTTCTTGGCCTGCGGAAGCTCTGGAAGCTCTTTCCTTATTCTTTCTATCCACTCACCACTTATTTCCATTTCGACCAGGTCCGGTTCGGGGAAATACCTGTAGTCGTGTGCGTATTCCTTGCTCCTCATGGATACTGTGACGCTTTTGGCATCGTCCCATCTGCGGGTTTCCTTGAGAGTGTTCTCCCCTGCCTCGAGAGCCTTTATGTGGCGTTTTGTCTCGTACTCTATGGCTTTTGCCGCCGCCTTGAATGAATTGAGGTTCTTAAGCTCCGCTATCTCTGTTTTCCTTCCGTCGTCGGTAACTACATTTACGTTTACGTCGCACCTGAGAGAGCCCTGCTCCATCTTGACGTCTGAAACCTCGATGTACTCCAATATGCCCTTGAGCTTGTCAAGGAAGGCTGTAGCCTCGTCCGCGCCGGCCATGTCGGGCCTTGATACGATTTCTATCAGCGGCACCCCGCACCTGTTGTAGTTGAGGAGGGAAGAACCGTCCTCGGTATGGAGGGACTTGCCTGTGTCCTCCTCCATGTGTATCCTCTCTATCCCTATTTTCTTGGTGCCCGATTCTGTTTCTATCTCAAGGTATCCGTCAGTGCAAAGAGGCATGTCGTATTGAGAAATCTGGAATGCCTTGGGCAGGTCGGGGTAAAAATAATTTTTCCGGTCCATTTTGCTTTTTCCCGCTATCTTGCAGTTTGCCGAGAGGCCTGCCATTATTGCGAATTCAATGGCCCTCTTGTTTATGACCGGAAGGGTTCCCGGAAGTCCTATGCATATGGGGCAACAATGGGTGTTTACGTCTCCCCCGAAAGCCGCGCTGCATGTGCAAAACATTTTCGATTCTGTCAAAAGCTCGGCATGTATCTCAAGACCCACTAATGTCCTATATTTCATTTTCGCCACCCCCTGCAAGCTGCGCTCTCTGCCTGTGGACTCCTGACGCCTGCTCGAAGCTGTATGCGGCCCTAAGAAGCGTGGCTTCGTCGAAAAATTTCCCTATCAGCTGCATTCCAACCGGAAGGCCGTCCTTGAATCCGCAAGGTATGGAAAGCGCCGGAACTCCGGCTATGTTGACCGGAACAGTGCATATGTCGCTCATGTACATTTCCAAAGGATCGTCCGATTTTTCGCCTATCTGAAATGCCACTGAAGGCGCTGTGGGCGTTAGTATGAAATCATATTTTTCAAAAGCCTTCTCGAATTCCCTTTTTATGAGAGTTCTGACTTTTAAACCCTTGTTATAGTATGCATCGTAATAGCCCGAACTGAGAGAGTATGTTCCAAGCATGATTCTGCGCTTTACTTCCTCTCCGAATCCGGCGCTTCTAGTCTTTATGAACATGTCCTTGAAACCTTGGTAATTTGGAGCTCTATATCCGAACCTCGCTCCGTCGAAACGCGCCAGGTTTGATGAGCATTCGCTTGTTGCAAGAATGTAATAGACCGAAAGCGCGTGCTTTGCCGAGGGAAGTGAAATCTCCTCGCATACCGCTCCCATCGATTCGTAAAGCTTGGCGCCTTCAAGCACCATGGCCTTTACCTCTTCGGATATTCCCTCTCCGAAGAATTCCTTGGGAATGCCAATCCTCATACCCTTTACTCCGTCCTTCATCCCCTTTGTGAAATCCTCGGCAGGGCGATTCACGGATGTTGAATCCTTGCTGTCGTGGCCGCTTATCGCTCCCATTACCATTGCGCAGTCCTCTACGTCCTTTCCGAATGGCCCTATCTGGTCGAGGGAAGATGCAAAAGCCACCAGCCCGTATCTGGAAACGCGCCCGTAGGTGGGCTTCATTCCAACCAGCCCCGTGAATGCCGCAGGCTGCCTTATTGACCCCCCTGTATCGGACCCGAGTGAATAGAATGCCTCTCCCGCCGCAACGGCGGCAGCCGATCCTCCACTCGAACCTCCCGGAACTCTTTCTGTGTCCCAAGGGTTTTTTGTGATTTTAAATGCCGAATTCTCTGTAGACGAACCCATAGCGAACTCGTCCATGTTCGTTTTTCCTACAATAACCGCGCCTGATTCCTTAAGCATGCGGGTTACCGTTGCGTCGTATGGGGGAACAAAATTCCCAAGCATCCTCGACCCGCAGGTAGTCAGTATACCGTCTGTGCACATGTTGTCCTTGAGAGCCATGGGTATGCCTGCAAGATCCGGAAGATTCTCTCCCCTCTTCATTGCCTGGTCGAAAGCCGACGCCTGAAGCATGGCCTGTTCCTTTGTCAGTGTGATGAAGGCTTCAACCCTGCCCTCGACGGCTTCTATCCTTTTATAGCTCTCTTCCGTCAATTCAACGGATGAAAGCTCTCTTTCCCTCAGTCTGTCGCCCGCTTCATGGGCTGTCAAATCATGTATTTTCATTTCCGCCTCCTAATCTACCATTCTTGGCACTTCGAAACAGCCGCTTCTTTTAGCAGGCGCATTTTGAAGAATTTTGTCCCTGTCCATAGAGGGTTCCGATACATCCTCCCGAAAGACATTCTTGATTTCCAGCGCGTGATTGGTGGGCTCGACACCTTCAACATCCACTTCATTGAGCTTGTCTATATAACCTATCACTGCCCCAAGTTTTTCTGTGAATCCAATCTTTTCTTTTTCTTCAAACTCAAGGTGGGCAAGCTTTGCAACGTGCTCCACATCCTTAACACTTATTGCCATTTTCTTAATCCTCCTATTCCTCGATCATTGCACCAAAAGCCTTTTCACCGATTATTTCGACTCCCAGTTTCAATGCCTTGTCATATTTTGATCCCGGAGCTTCCCCGGAAAGAACGTAATCGGTATTTTTGCTGACGCTTGTTGAAACCCTTCCCCCTCTTTCCTCTATGAGCTTCTTGGCTTCGGATCTTTTATAGCCGTAGAGCGTGCCGGTCAATACAAAGGTTTTCCCCTCAAGGCTTTTGCCTGCAGCTTCCACAGTATCTGCCTCTGTGAGTTTAAGCCCCGCTTCCTTAAGCTTTTCCAATATTGCAAGGTTGCTTTGGTCATTGAAGAAAGCATGCAGGCTCTCCGCCATCTTTGGCCCTATCTCGGGCACATTGGTCAATTCCTCCGGCCTAGCGCCCATCAATGCATCTACGCTCCTGTAGCGGTCCGCCAAAACCTTGGCCGCCCGGCTTCCTATATGCCTTATGCCGAGTGCGAAAAGCAGCCTGGACATTCCCCTGCCTTTTGATTCCTCTATGGCTTTCAAAAGATTGTCGGCGGATTTGCTTCCCATCCGCTCCATTTTCAAAAGTTCCTCTTTGTCCAGCTTGTACAAATCTGACGGATCGCCTATGAGCCCGTTTTTCATAAGCTGGGTTACTATCGATTCGCCAAGTCCGTCTATGTCCATAGCCCCTTTGGACACGAAATGGATTATTCCCCTGCGGAGCTGGGCAGGGCATCCTGCGTTTACGCATCTGAGAGCCGCTTCGCCCTCGAAACGAACGGTCTTCTCTCCGCAGGAAGGACATAGCGAAGGAAATGCGAAAGGCTTTTCCCCTCCGGTCCTCTTGCCGCTAAGAACCCTCACTACTTCGGGTATTATGTCTCCCGCCTTGTGTATTACTACACTATCATTTATTCGTATGTCTTTTTCTTTTATGAAATCCTCATTGTGAAGTGTCGCACGGCTCACAACCGAACCGGCAACACGAACGGGCCTGAGCACGGCGGCAGGCGTTATGGCGCCTGTGCGCCCCACCTGTACTATTATGTCCACTATCTCGGTTTCCTTTTCCTCTGCCGGAAACTTGTAGGCTATGGCCCATCTAGGGCTTTTGGATTTTTCTCCAAGCCTTTTTTGCATTTGTAGATCGTCAACCTTTATGACAAGCCCGTCTATGTCGTATTCGAGCCCGTGCCTCTTTTCAGTCCACTCTTTTGTAAAGTCAATGACCGACTCTATGCTTTCAAATGTATTGTATTGTGAAACAACAAATCCCATGCCTCTCAAATAGTCAAGCGTTTGAGTATGGCTTTTGAGGTTTTCAGAATCGATTTCAAGTGCCGAAAATACGAAAAGATCCAGCCTTCTTTTGGCCGCCACCTTAGAATCGAGCTGCCTGAGCGACCCGGCAGCGGCATTCCTCGGATTGGCAAAGGGCGGAAGTCCGTTTTCCTCTTGCCGGTTGTTGAGCCTTGCAAAAGCCTGCTTGGCCATGTAGGCCTCTCCCCTTACCTGAAGGTCTACGGGGCTTTTCAGCAAGAGCGGCAGGCTTCTTACCGTTTTAAGGTTTTCCGTAATGTCTTCCCCTACGAGCCCGTTCCCTCTTGTCGCTCCCTGCATGAACCGCCCTTTTTCGTATTTCAGCGCCACGGTGAGTCCGTCTATCTTGAATTCGACCGCGTATCTCATGTTTTTAGGATTGCCCAATTCTTTCCTTGTCCTCGCATCGAAAGCCCTCAGGTCTTCGGGACCAAAAGCGTTGTCCAGGCTGAGCAGGGGCATTCCGTGGTTTACCTGCCCGAATGAGTCTATCGGCTCCCCCCCGACCCGCTTGGTGGGAGAGTCCGGAAACGCCAGCTCGGGATGCCTTTCCTCGAGCCTTATGAGTTCTTGCATAAGCAAATCATACTCGCGGTCTGTTATTTCGGGGGCATCCTGGGCGTAATAAAGTTGTTCATGACGCCTTATGGAATCGACAAGTTCTTTTATTCTCTTTGCTTGAGGATTTTTATCCATGCCGGTCCCTCCCATCAAATAATTTCAAGCGGCGCAAAGCCAAGCATGAGTTTTTTAAGGCCCTTCTGGTCGAAGGCTATTGTAAGCTCGGTTTTTTCGCCTGAGCCTTTTAAGCTTATCACCATTCCATCTCCGAAGATCTTGTGCCTAACCTTTACACCGGGGCTCAGCCCATGGCAAATCGTTTCGCCAACCTTGGATGTGGATTGGATTTCTCTCCCGAAACTCACCCTGCTGTCGAAGGATCCCGATTGCCTCTTGTTTGTTATTTCATCGTCTATGCGACCCTTTATTAGGTCCTTGGGTATTTCAACGAGAAAGCGGGACATGGGATTGCTTTTCGTCCGCCCGTGCTGCATTCTTTTCGACGCATGAGTCATGTAAAGGTGCTTTTGAGCCCTTGTTATTCCGACATAGCAAAGTCTTCGCTCCTCCTCAAGCTCCTTGTCGTCTCCCAAAGACCTGAAGCCGGGGAAGATTCCGTCTTCCATGCCGACCATGAATACGCAAGGGAATTCGAGCCCCTTGGCGCTGTGGAGCGTCATTAGAACAACTTGGTCTTCCGTCTCCTCGTAGTTGTCGAGGTCGCTCATCAGCGATATTCCCTGCAAATATGTTTCGAGGGTGGCATCGGGCGTTTTCCTTTCAAACTCTTCTATGGACGAGGCAAGTTCCTCTATGTTCTCTATGCGGGTAGCCGCCTCCACTGTGTCCTTCAAAACAAGCTCCTCGACATATCCTGTACCTTCGATAACCGATGCAAGCATTTCAGATACCGGGCAGTCGTTTTTCTTTTCAACAAGGACTTTTATGAAATCAGTGAAAGACTTTAGACTTCTCTCGGCTTTTGCAGACAAACCTACGGATTCTATGTTCAAGAGTATGTTGAACGTATCTGTATCGGCCTCCGCCGCTGCTTCCCTTATTTTTTCGACTGTGCGTCCTCCGATGCCCCTCTTGGGAACATTTATTATCCTTAAAAGGCTTACATCGTCCTTCTGGTTATGTGCCAGTTTCATATATGCCATAAGGTCCTTTATCTCCATGCGGTCGTAAAACTTTCTTCCTCCCACAACCTTGTAGGGGATGGTGTTCCTCATAAGCATTTCCTCTATGACCCTCGATTGGGAATTCATCCTGTAGAGCACGGCAAAATCCCGGTTGTCCAACTGCTCCCGGTACTTGAGGTCCTCTATCGTCTTGACTATATATTCCGCTTCCTTGTATTCATTGAAGGCCTTGTGGTAGCGTATCCGCTCCCCTTCCTCGTTGTCCGTCCATAGTTTCTTTTTCTTTCTGCTCAGGTTCCCCTTTATTATTTCATTTGCAGCCTTTAGTATCCTCTTAGTTGACCGGTAGTTCTGCTCGAGCTTTATTGTCCTCGCTCCCGGGTAGTCCTTTTCGAAATCGAGTATGTTCCTTATGTCTGCGCCCCTGAATTTGTATATGGACTGATCCGCGTCACCTACGACGCAAATGTTTTTGTTCTTTTTTGCCAATTGGTTTATGAGCCTATATTGCGCCTTGTTTGTATCCTGGTACTCGTCCACCAAAATATATTGGAACCTGTCCTGATATTTTTCGAGTATTCCGGGCTCCTTTGAAAACAATTCTATCGTCTTATTTATAAGATCGTCAAAATCCAGAGCATTGTTTGCCTTAAGGCGCCTCTGGTACTTGTCGTAGACCTCCCATACCTTCCTTTGGTCTATGCTGTTTTGATTTTTCTCCCTGTATTTGTCGGGAGTCAGCAGGCGGTCCTTGGCGCGGCTGATTTGGTTTATCATGTACCTGGGCTCGTATTCATCGGTCATTCCCAATGTTTTCATTATGTCTTTTACAACGGTTTTCTGGTCCGCCGAATCATATATGACAAAGTCCCTTGTATATCCGAGCTTGTCTATGTTGCTTCTGAGTATGCGCACACAGGCCGAATGGAATGTGCTGACCCACATGTTGCGCGATGCGTCCCCTACAAGTTCCATTACACGGTTTTTCATCTCGTTTGCGGCCTTGTTGGTAAAAGTAATTGCAAGTATTGATGAGGGGTGTATGCCAAGTTCATCTATAAGATAGGCTATTCTGTAGGTGAGAACTCTCGTTTTTCCGCTTCCGGCTCCCGCGACTACCAGCAGGGGACCTTCCGTATGTTTTACCGCCTCAAGCTGCATTTTGTTCAAATTTGTCAAATCCATCATGTTGCTCCCTTCGATTCTTATAAATTGATTTTATATTATATCCCATTCTTGTTCAAACAAAAGCAAGGATTTTTTGGTATAATGATTAAAAGTCTTTTTGCGAGGTGGTTTGTGTGGATATTTTTGACGAAAACGGCTACAAGAAAGATTTTCAGGATGTTGAATTTGAAACTGTTGAAATCGATCCCGACGTAGAGGAAAAAATAGAAGAGATTAAGATTGACCAAAAAAGGCAAAGACGAAAGCAGCGGACTGCGGGAAAACCTAAAGAAAATGTAATTTTTTCATATCTTTGGACAATTGCAAAAATCGCCATATTCATATTTGTTGTTCTGCCGATTCTGATTTCCATTCTTGGATTCACTATGCAATTTCTGTTCTTTGCAATACCTGTATTTGTTTTGGCTATATTCGTAATGCGCCTGTTCGGTCGTTAACAGCGAGGAAATTCGAAATTTGCACTTAATGAAAACAAATCAGTCAAAACCCCGGAATCCGCCGGGGTTTTCTTTGTCTTAGCCAGTCTCTCTCTGCACTTTTAAATCAAGATCTTTAGAATATTATTTCATAATAACGGTCAAGTTTTGCTCCCAGTTCCTTTATGCTGACATAGCGCGATTCCCTGATTGTTTCCTTGCCATGCACATAGCCTAAAATGCCGGGCAATGAGAACATATCGAATTTGCCCGATGCCTCGGGCCTCTTGTCCATGTCGACCTTGTAGCAGTCGATTTCCGGGTAATTCATCAAAATTTCCTCCAATTTGACTCCAAAAACTTCGCATACGGAGCATTCCTTCGACGAAAAATAAAGCAACACGAATTTTTTCGTCAAGATTATGTTTTCAATCATGTTCAAATCGTAAAGTTTTTTCATTTTGATACCCCTCTTACATTATACACTTTAGAGCGCCCGACATGCTTTTTTTATGGCTGTTTTAAAAAAATAATGCCGGGTATCAATCGAACAGACGCTATATTAAAAGGAGGGCTGTTTATGAAGATTCACGACTATGCAATGGAAAGAGAAGAAGCGGCTAAAAAACACTACGAAAAACTTTCTGAATGCGCCAAAAGCACAGGAATAAAAAAAATATTCGCCGCTCTTGCTGAAGAAGAACAGAAGCATTTTGAATTCCTGAAAAATGCTGAAAAAATCGAAGGAATGCAGAAAAAAACCGATTTGCTTGAAAATGCGGAAAAATTACTTGTTTCATCCGTAAAAAACAATGATGAGTTCCTTTGCAATTCAGAAACACTTAAGGCTTACCAAAAAGCTGTTGAAATGGAAAATGAAAGCATACGCATTTATGAAAAAGCCTTGGCAGATACAAACGATTCCGTAGAAAAAGATCTTTTCAGATTTTTGGCAGACCAGGAAATCAAACACAAATATCTCGTTGAAAACATAATTGAGTTTGTGACAAAACCTGACAGAACTGTTGAAAATGCAGAGTTTGCGCGTTTCGAAACAGAGAATTAAACTTATTGATTTTGCCACGCTGCAGGCTGTGATATAATATCCTTGACGAAGCCTTGGAGGTGCGGCAAATGAAAGGCAAAATTCTCGACAATCAAATCGCCCTTTGGGACGTCCGGGGCGAGACAAGGCAGTTTTTTGAGGACAGTTGCGAGAAAGTGGCTTTCAGACCCTACAACAAGAAAAAAACCGCTTGCGGCCCGGGCAAAAAACCTTCCGGGCTTGTTATTGAAAAGGGCTTGTTTTGGTGCCCCTATTGCAGGCAAAAGGTTGTTTTCGTAAAAGACAGGTATTTGGGCATCAAGCGTTGCCCTCTTTGCGGAATTTCCGAAAACGATTTTCATGTCAAAAAAGAAAACAAGAAAAAGCGGTAAAGCGGTCCATTGATATGAAATGGTCCGCTTTTAAATTGTTTCAATATTATTCTGATTCTCCAAATACAAAGGAGACCATTTGTTTGAATTCCTCGTACATAGGAATGCCTTCCAGATCAGAGAGGCTGTCTTCAAGTGATTTGTAATACCACTTCTGGTCTTCGTAGCCGGCATTGAATCGATCCCAAAAGCTTTCCTTCCTTTTCGGGTTATCCCTGCCCATGCTCCTTATGTTGCTGAGCTTGTCCGCACAGCTTATCATCTTGATTTCAATTTTTGCATCCGCAAGGAATCGCACCGTGTGGTTCTTGCGTTCCTTCCATGGCGAATTTTCCCGGTTTTCGAGAAGCTCAGAAGCTCCTATTACGTACCCGAGCACTTTTTCGCCGAATTCCTTCCTTATAGTCTTTTCATCGACTTCCGTGTCCTCGAGCGTATCGTGAAGTATTCCCGCGGCAACCATCTCTTCGGACACACCGCTGCCTAGCAGTATTAGCCCGACTTCGACCGGATGGACTATGTATGGCGTTTCCGTCCCTTTTCTCTTTTGACCCTCATGAGCCGTCACCGCAAGTTTTAGTGCCTTTTGTATAATGCCTGTTTTTTCCATGAATGTCCCCCCGAATGTTTAAAACTTTTATATTGAGCCATATATATTATATAATATAAACAAATTAAAGCGACAAAATATTGAATAAAGGAGACTGATGCGCCAATGAAAGCCATGTCTTACGACGAACTTCTCGATAAAATCGACTTCATAAACTCGCTCTACGATTCTGTAAGAATTGTGGACCCTTTGGAAAAAACTGTCTTGACCGACGGAAAAACATTCGATTTAACGACTCTTTCCAAAGGCGAGGAGCATTCTGCCTGCCACGACATATGGAACAGCGGCTCCGTATGCACAAATTGCATATCCATGCGCGCATACAACGAGGGCGAAAGCTTCATAAAAATAGAATTCAACGGAAAAAAACCCTATATAGTAACGGCTTTGCCGGTGAATCTAAAAAACCGAACAGTCGTCCTCGAGCTTTTGACCGTCATAGAAAAGCCTGAGATCATAGGCGATTTTTCTAATTCCACAGAGTCCGAAATACGCCGGATGCTTGAAGAAAGAAACATGGAATTGGTGACTGATCCACTAACCGGCATTTTCAACAGAAGGTATATAAAAGAAAGGCTTCCCCACGACATGCTTGAAAGCGGACTGTCAGGTCAACCTCTTACGCTCGCCATGGCGGACATAGACTATTTCAAGAAGGTCAATGATTTTCACGGGCATTTGGCAGGTGATTTCATACTCGCAAAATTCGCGGAACTGCTTAAAAAATCCCTACGTCCCGGTAGGGACTGGGTCGCCCGCTTCGGAGGTGAGGAATTTTTGATTGTAATGAACAGAACCGGCTCGGACGCGGCTCTCGAAATAATCGAAAGCCTTAGAAAAGCGATCGAAGCCGAGGACAATGTCTACCAGGGCAAGGACATAAAAATAACATCCAGCTTCGGAGTGCACACATTGACCGGCGATGAAATAGATGTGGATACATTGATCCAAAGAGCGGACAGAAACCTCTACGCCGCAAAAGAGGCCGGCCGGAACAAAGTGGTTCGAAACTGATATAACTAAAAACGTTTCTTGTCATCTCTTGAGTAAAGGAGATGATTGAATGTACAACCTCGACGGCGACATCAAGCTTTCGGAACACTTCCACATATCTGAATTTGTATGCACAGACCCTAAGGACCTTCCCGGGAAGGTCTTCCTTGAAATGGAGCTTGTTGAAAAGCTGGAGCGATTCCGATCTTTGCTGAAAATGCCCCTTGTTGTAACATCCGGATACAGGACTGCCAAGTGGAACCGCATTGTCGGCGGTTCGCCGGCAAGCCGCCATCTTTTGGGCCAGGCGGCAGATATCAGAATGGACGGCCATTATGACAAGGACCGCATTACGGTTTTTGCTGTGAATGCGGGATTCAAGGGAATAGGGCTCTATGACGGCTTCATCCATCTGGACATACGAAGGGAACTTTTCAACAAGGGCGGACGATCGTTCGACCTTTGGGATTTAAAAAAGAAGTGACTCCATATGAAATCAAAGCTGCTCAAAATGAAAATAATCGGAAAGTCGAATACGGGATACCTTTTCGACATAAGCTGCCCTTCAGACCGGGTTGCAGTTTCTTTTTGCCCGGAAACCCGCAAATTGCTTTTCCACAATCACAACAATCTAACAGATTTTTTGCTGAAGAATGAAGTGCAGCTGAGAAAAATCCTCCACAACAAGCACCCGGAAAGTTTTTTTACGGGCTTCGAACTCAATTTTGCAATTTTTGAGGACAGTGACCCCAGTGCATTCAGCGATAAAAAAAGCATACTTGTGTCGGACAAGCGAAATGGAGAAAATAAAAGCTACGCGCTGGAAAAGGGAATGGATTCCATAACCAAACTCTACACCGACGGAAGTTTCCTTGAAAAGAAAGAACAGGGAGGAATAGCCTGCATAATTGAATACGCAAACGGCGAATGCCTGGTGGACTACCGGCCTTCAAACGCATCGACGAGCACGTTGACCGAACTCCACGCGGCAATCAGAGGCCTTGAAATTCTTTGCGAATGCAAAGAGATACGCCTTGTCACCGACAGCCAGTATGTCAGAAAGGGACTCACGGAATGGCTGCGCAACTGGAAGCTCAACGACTGGCATACCGCAAACGGCACAAGGGTGAAAAACATAGATGAATGGAAACGGTTTGAAAAACTCACCGATGAAAAATACATTGAAATCGAATGGGTAAAGTCCCACAGGAACCATCTTCAAAACGCGCTTTGCGACAAACTGGCAAAAGCGGCTGCACTGCTGTAGAACTATTTTTTTTCGCAAACTGTTAGTTAAGCCTTCAAATGGGTAAATCTCTCTATGAAGGCATTTCAAAATATTAACAGTAAAGGAGAGGAACTATGAGAGAATTTGATGGTAGAAAACTTTTTAAAACTGTAATCCTCCACGAAGCGGAGGTAGCAAAACTTTATAAGGATTTGGCCGAGAAGATGGAAGACAAGAAAGCCAAAGCCTTGTTTGAAAAACTTGCGGGGGACGAATTGAGGCACGAAAAAATTTATCAAGGCCTTCTCGAAAAGCTTCCAAACGGGGGAATGCTCGAGCTTTCGGATGAAGAAGCCGAATATACGGAGCTTCTCATAAAAACCCACATCTTCCAGAATGAAGACGTAAAAGCGCGCTACAGCAAGCGCGACGCTCTGGTTATAGCCGAAAAGGTCGAGCGCGACGCGATAATTTTTGTCGAGCAGGTAAGAAACCTTTTCCCGGATTTGATTCCTGAAGAATTCAAGACAATAATGAAAGAGGAAAAGAAACACTTGAATTATGTTCTCAACAGCCAGTTCGACAGCAGTTTGAGATTCCTTGGGCTTTAAAAACCTCATAATAGAGAAACAGCCCCGCCGGTTTTACAAACGGCGGGGCTGTTTCGCATTTTCACTTCTGCCATACAAGTTATTGAAGACGCTATTTGTCTTCGCATGTCTCCTGAATCTTTTTACCTATGGATTTTCCGTATTCGAAGCATGCCTTGAGTTCGTCGCTTGAAGGGGCGTATTGTATTTCGAGACCCTCTTCCACAAGGTCCGCTCCCATTTCCTTCATTCTCGCTTCAATCTTCTTGACTGCGCCTTTTCCCCATCCGTAGGACCCGAATGCGGCCCCTATTTTGCCTCGCGGTTTGAGTCCTACCAATTCCTCAAGGAAATAGCTTATTTGAGGAATCATTCCGTTATTGAAGGTGGAAGAACCTATCAGCAAGGCCTTGGCGTCTACAATTTCTGAAAAGATGCTTGTGAAATCCGAGGAATCCGCCTTGTAAAGCTTGACCTCAATATCCTCGGAAGACAAACCTTCCACGATGGCCCTTGCCATCTTCGATGTACTCTCGTACATAGTCTCGTAAACTATTATTGCCTTCTTCTTCATTTCAGGCTTTGCCCATTTGAGATAGGCGTCTATGATTCTTCCCGGATCCTTCCTGAAGACAACGCCGTGGCTCGGGGCTATCATGTCCATGTCCAAGTCCATCTTTTGGATCTCTTCTATCTTTCTTATGAGCAAGGGCGCAAACGGCATGAGTATGTTTGCATAGTAGGTCTTGGCTTCCCTCATTACCATTTCCATGTCGTTTTCGTCATCGAACAGATGGGAGCTGGCCAGATGCTGTCCGAACGCATCGTTGGAAAGAAGAAGCTTGTCCTCCGGAACGAATGTCATCATATTGTCGGGCCAATGCAGCATGCGCGATTCTATGAAATGCAGATTCCTTTTGCCAATGTTTAAAACATCTCCCGTTTTGACAACGTTATAGTCGTATTCCTCTCCGTAGTAATATTTGAGAAGGGCCTCCTTGGCCTTTTGTGTGCAGTGTATCTTGGCGCTTGGCATCAATTTCATCATGTCGGGAAAAGCTCCGGAATGGTCCGGCTCCACATGGTTTATGATCACATGGTCTATCTTCGAGATTGGTGTTAGCGATTCTATTTTTTCCAGCATTTCCCCGAAAAATCTCGATTCCACTGAATCCACCAATGTTATTTCATCGTCGATGATTAGATAGGCGTTGTAGGACACTCCATTGGGCGTATGGTAAATGGGCCCCTCAAACAATCTGAGATCCCAGTCGAAAGCTCCAACCCAATAAACACCTTTTTTTATTTCAATAGCCGGCATATTCAATCACTCCTTTTTTTGTGTTCGAAATTCTTTATACCCTCTATTGATTATAGCAAACAAAACCTATGTGCGAAAGGACCGTCCTCCTTTTTGGGGAGAACGGCCCGGTTGACAAAACAGTTGTAAGCATTCAGTGGGCAGAGAAAGATGGAAAAGAAAAAAGATTAGAAGCATCTGTGTTTCTTTGCTTTTAAAGTGTTTTTGTGCTTTCTGAAAACTGATATCTGACTGCTGACTACTGATTGGCATGTGATTCTGTTCGCCGACATCGACCGATCCATAGCATTTCGAGGTTTTGAACAAGACAAAACCGTAAAGAAATTCACTCTGTTTGAAGTGAAACGAGTTTGTGAATTTCAGGTTTTGGTGAAGGACAAATCCTTTGGAAATGCATGAGCAGGTCGCAGAGAAGAATCGGAATTGCTGCCAAAAAAAAGATAGAACAGTGGGAAAACACCCGCTGTTCTTTTCTTTTTATTTCCTGACATCTGACATCCGATATCTGACATCTGCTCTTTCCACTTTCCACTGTACTTCCTATAAGTTGTACTTCAATCTTTTTCTGAAACCTGAAACCTGACATCTGACATCTACTCTTTCCACTTTCCACTTTCCACTGTACTTCCTGCTCACTGCTCACTGCCCACTGCAAGCTGAAAAACAGTTGTCAGTAGTCAGGCATCAGCAAATACAAAAACGTTAAAGCTTAAATACATTCAAAACATAAATGCGTTTCAATGATTTTTTGATTTTAATCACTGTTCTTCTATCTTTGCCTTTGTTCTTTCTTTCTACTTTCTACTTTCTACTTTCTACTTTCTACTTTCCACTTTCCACTTTCCACTTTCCACTTTCCACTTTCCACTTTCTACTTTCTACTTTCTACTTTCTACTTTCTTTTTTCCCCCAGCTTGTGGATTGCCATGTTTCCGGCGTCGAGGACTGCCTCGGAAAAAGCCTCAGAGAGGGTGGGATGGGCATGTATGGTTGCCGCTATGTCCTCTATCGACAGCTTTGTGTTTATGCCCAGGAGCCCTTCGTGCATGAGGTCGGAAGCATGGGGCCCGATTATATGGATTCCTATCAGGCGGCCGTCTCCGTCAATGACAACTTTCACGAAACCGTCAGTTTCACCCAGCGCCTGGGCCTTTCCGCTTGCCGCGAAGAGAAATTTGCCTGTCCGAAACTCCATCCCCTTCTCGGCGGCTTGGTCCTCAGAAATGCCTGCAACTGCGACCTCCGGGAAAATGAACACGCACTCTGGAACAAGGTCTGTGTTTACGGTGCTTTCCTGTCCCATTATCTCTTCGACAACCCGCACGCCCTGGTAGGAAGCCGCATGAGCCAGCATGACCTTTCCGTTGACATCTCCTATTGCATATACCCCGTCGAGGCTGGTCATGAATCCTCCGTCTACGGTTATGCCCTTTCTGTCGAATTCTACGCCAGCCTCCTCGAGCCCGAGTCCCTCGAAATAGGGTTTTCTTCCACCCGAAAGGAGAACCGCTTCGGCTTCAATTGTCGTCTCACCCTTCTTTCCTTCGAGGCTTATGATGAAAATCCCGTCTTTCTTTTCGATTTTTTTGGCAGTGGTCTTTGTCATTACGGTCATTCCGCTGCGCTTGAGCATCGAAGGCAGTCTCTTTGAAATGTCTGAATCGTACTGCCTCAGCAGCTTGCTTTGCCTTGTCGTGAGTGTGACTTCGGATCCGAATGCATTGAATATGCCTGCGAACTCAAGTCCAATGACTCCGCCTCCGACGACAGCCAGGCGTTTTGGAATCTCTTTCAGGTCGAGGATGCTCCTGCTTGCAAGTATGCCTTCCAGGTCGGCGCCCTCTACCGGAGGTTTCTCGGCTCTCGAACCGGTTGCGATTATTATAGCGTCTCCGGATATTAGGCTCGCTTCCCCGTCATCCGTCGAAACTTCAACCGTTTTCCCATCCACCAGTCTTGCCGTGCCTTTGACCGTTTGAATCTTGTTTCCTTCGATCAACTTTTCCACACCACTTACTACCTTCTCGACTATTTCGTTCTTACGTTCGATGACCCGCTCCATGTCTAGCTCTAGCGTTCCCGCCTTTATGCCGTAGCTTTCGGCATCTTTGAAATTGTTCATTATCTCCGCACTGCGATACAGGGCCTTGGTGGGAATGCAACCCCAGTTCAGGCAAGTGCCTCCCAATCGATTCTTCTCAATCAGGATGGGCTGCGCGCCCAGCTGAGCCGCCCTTATGGCGGCGACATAACCCCCTGGGCCGCCGCCTATTATTATTATCTTCTTACTCATGATTGCCTCCCGTCAGCATACGCTTTTTCGTTACGCCTGGTATTTCAGAATCAGGTCTTTCGCCGCCTTGACCTCGTCAAGCCTTCTTACGGTCGTGGTGGTTGGAGCCTGTCTGAGTATGTCAGGATTCTCCTCCGCCTCCTCGGCAACCTTGATCATTGCATCTATGAAGCCGTCAAGGGTTTCTTTGCTTTCGCTCTCGGTCGGCTCAATCATTATGGCTTCGTTTATTATGAGAGGGAAATAGATTGTCGGAGGATGGTATCCGTAATCAAGCAGCCTCTTTGCAATGTCTATGGTATGGACTTCGTGAGCCGCCTTTTTGAGGCCTCCGAGCACAAATTCATGCTTGCACACCTGGTCTATGGGAAGATAATAGTGGTCTTGCAGTTTGCGCATTATATAGTTGGCATTCATCACCGCATACTGGCTGGCCTTCTTGAGCCCCTCGGCCCCCATGGTGAGAATATAGGCGTAAGCCCTCACCAGCACGCCGAAGTTGCCGTAGAAGCTCTTGACCTTGCCTATTGAATGCGGCCTGTCGTAGTCAAGGACATATCTGTCGCCCACTTTTTCCACAAGGGGTTTGGGAAGGAACTTGACCAAGTCCTTTCTGACGCCAACAGGCCCGCCGCCGGGTCCGCCTCCTCCGTGAGGTGTCGAAAAGGTCTTGTGCACGTTGTAGTGAAGCACATCGAATCCCATGTCTCCCGGACGCGAAAGGCCCATTATCGCGTTCATGTTTGCCCCGTCGTAGTAAAGAAGGCCTCCAGCCTCGTGAACCAGGTCGGCTATCTCTTTTATCCGAGTCTCGAAGAGTCCGAGAGTGCTTGGATTTGTAAGCATCAGCCCGGCAACCTCGTCGCTTAGGGCTTCCTTGAGCGAATCGATATCCACCGAACCGTCTTTGTTGGACTTGATTTCAATCACATCGAACCCGCATACATGCGCGCTTGAAGGATTTGTTCCGTGGGCAGAATCGGGAACGATGATTTTGGTCCGCGCAAAGTCCTCCCTTTCGTCATGATAGGCCTTGATTATCATGAGGCCTGTGAGTTCTCCGTGCGCGCCCGCCGCCGGCTGCAATGTCATACGCTCCAGCCCTGCAACTTCAGCAAGCTGCTTGTCGAGCTCGTGCATAAGCCTAAGCGCTCCTTGCACCGTGTCTTCCGTCTGGCAAGGATGAAGGGCCGAGAAACCGGGGAGCGAAGCCATGTCCTCGTTTATCTTGGGATTGTATTTCATTGTGCATGATCCCAAAGGGTAGAATCCTGTGTCTACTCCATAGTTCTTGTTTGACAGATTCGTGAAGTGCCTTACCACATCCACTTCGCTGACTTGGGGAAGCGCCACCGGCCCGTCTTCAATCATGCCTTCAGGGAAGAAATCCACCAGAGGCTTTTCCTCTACATCCATGGCCGGCAGTCTGTATCCTTTCCGTCCCTCGACGGATTGTTCGAATATCAATTTGTCATATTTCTTCATTTGATCCCCTCCAATGCCTCGACCAGCTTGTCGATTTCCGCTTTGGTCCTTTTTTCGGTCACTGCAAAAAGAAGTGTGTCACTGTAGCTTGGATATGCCTTGTCCAGGCCATATCCTCCCATTATTCCGGCTTGGAAAAGGGCTTTCCTCACAGTTTCGGGATCGATGTCGGTCTTGACTGCGAATTCCTTGAAAAAAGGTTTGTCGAAAGCGGGTTCAAAACGGTCCAGGCCGCATATTCTTTCGTAAGCGTAATGCGCCTTCTGGGTGCTTTGAACGGCGGCCTCCCTGAGTCCTTCCCTGCCCATTGCAATCAGGTATGCTGTCGCTATCATTGCGTTGAGCGCCTGGTTGGAACAAATGTTGGAAGTGGCCTTTTCTCTTCTTATGTGCTGCTCCCTGGCCTGCAGGGTCAGTACGAACGCTCTTTTCCCGTCCACATCGACTGTCTGTCCCACGACTCTTCCAGGCATTTTCCTCATGTTCTTCTTGCTTGTAGCCATGAATCCGAGATAGGGTCCCCCGAAATTCAGTGCGTTTCCAAACGACTGTCCCTCTCCTACGACTATGTCCACTCCGTATTCGGAAGGCTTCTTGAAGAGGCCAAGTGAGATGGCGTCAACCGAAAGTATGAAGTTGGTTTTCTTGCTTGTAAACATTCCCTTTACATCTTTGAGCTCCTCGAGGTTCCCAAAGAAGTTGGGGTTTTGCAGAACGACCCCGGCTGTTTCGTCATCGAGCATTTCGGAAAGCTTGGAAAGGTCGGTGACTCCGCTTTTTTCAGGGATTGTCTCAACATCGAAACCTCTGAACCTGGCGTAGGTTGCCAAAACATCCCTTGTTTGAGGGTTTACGGTTTGCGAAACAAGAATCCTGTTTTTCTTGCTTACTGCGCAGGCGACCATGGCCGCCTCCGCCACTGCTGAAGCCCCGTCGTAAAGCGATGCATTGGAAACATCCATTCCTGTAAGGTCGGCTATCATTGTCTGGTACTCGAATATGACCTGCAGTGTTCCCTGGCTTATCTCCGGCTGGTATGGAGTGTATGCCGTATAGAACTCAGAGCGTCCCGCCATGTGGGTTACCACAGACGGAATGTAGTGGTCGTATGCTCCGGCTCCCAAAAAATTCACATGGGTTTCGGCGCTGCAGTTCATTCCGGCAAGCTCTTTCATGGTCCTTCTAACTTCAAGCTCCGACATTGGCCCGCCAATGCCCAAGGGCCTTTTGAGGAGCAAGGCTTCGGGTATGTCTCCGAAAAGGTCGTCAATCGACTCTACGCCTATAGCTTCGAGCATGACCCTTTCATCTTCTCTTGTGTTGGGAATATATGGGAACATGCTATTCCTCCTCGCTTATGAATTCCTCGTATTCTTTGGCGTTCATGAGATCGTTGAGCTCCGCCAAATCATTTATTTCCACTTTGACCATCCAGTTTTCGTAGCAGTCCGCATTCAGAAGTTCCGGCTCGTCCTCAAGGCTTTCATTGATTTCAACGATACTTCCTCCTACAGGAAGATATGAATCCGAAGCCGCCTTCACGGATTCTATGGCGCCGAAAGCCTCTCCCTTTTCAAATTCGTCGCCTTCCTCCGGAAGCTCGACGAAAACTATGTCTCCCAAAGCATGCTGTGCATAGTCTGAAATCCCTACGGTCCCGACATTTCCTTCAACGTTTACCCACTCATGGTCCTTGGTGTAGTAGAATCCTTCCATCACTTTCATCTTTAGTCCTCCTTGTGTTTTCTTCTGCTTGTATTTTAAACCGCCGGGCAGCTGCTTGCCGGCATTTATTTCTTGTATTTTTTTGAATAGAAGCGCTTGCTTATTATCTCGGCCGCCGCCTTCTTTTTCCTGATTCCTATCAAAATGGTCCCGCCCATGTGCGCATGTTCCGCATCGATCAGAGCCAAGCCTATGCTTTTTTTGAGTGTGGGAGAGAAATATCCGGTTGTAACGTGTCCAATTTCATTTTCTCCTGCGTAAACCTTGTATCCATGCCTTGGAATTCCCCTGTCCTTCATTTCAAATCCGACAGTCTTTCGCCTGAGGCCTTCCTCCTTCTGTTTGGCAAGCGCGTCCCTTCCTATGAAGTCTGTGTCAAGCTTGACGAAATATCCGAGTCCCGCCTCGAGCGGCGAAACGTCCGGTCCAAGCTCGTTCCCGTAAAGAGGAAGAGCCGCTTCGAACCTGAGGGTGTCCCTGCATCCAAGACCCACGGGCTTGAGCCCTTGGGATGCTCCAACGCCGAAAAGTTTCTCCCATATGTGTATAGCCTTGTCGGGCTCGACATATATTTCGAAACCGTCCTCGCCTGTATAGCCTGTCCTTGAAATGAGGCACTTGACTCCGGCTATCTCGACATCCCTTGCGCAATAGAAAAATGCAAGCTCTTCAAGGTTTTTGCCGGTAAGCTTTTGCAGAATGGCCTGTGCCGACGGACCTTGAAGCGCAAGCTCGGCCGTCTGGTCCGAAAGGTTTGTCAATTCGAGGTCATAACCTTGGCTCTGCTTCTTCATCCATTCTACATCCTTGTCCACATTGCCGGCGTTTATGACTATGAAATAATAGTCGTCGGCATATTTGTAAACCAACAAATCGTCAACCGTGCCCCCGTTTTCGTAGCACATCATCGCGTACAGAATCTGGTTGTCTTCAAGCTTCGAAACATCATTGGTAACCAGGTTTTGAACAAACTCAAATGCCTCGGGACCCTTTACTTCAACCTCTCCCATGTGTGACACATCGAAAAGTCCGGCGGCGTTCCTTACAGCCTCATGTTCCGGTATAAGGCCCTCGAACTCAACCGGCAGAGCCCATCCAGCATAATCGACCACCTTTCCACCGTACTTTTCAAAGACATCGAAAAGCGGTGTTTTTCTTGCGCTTGAAATATCCATATTTCGCCCTCCTTTATTGGTTTGCATTTCCATCCTGCTGAAAGCTGCCCGCTGTACTTACACTTTCCGCCGTTTATTCCCGCTTGCTACTTTATATACCCATATGCCTTAGGCTCACAACTGCTTTTACCAAACCGCTGCCAAATTTATCCTCTCTTGCCCAATCCGCGCAGGTACACTTTTTTCAAAAAACAAAAAACAGAACACGCCTTCTATGCGTCTCTGTTCTTTTACCTGAGAGTTTTGTCGAATATCTTTCTCGCCCCTTCGGTGCCGCCCTAGGCGGTCTCTCCAGAGTATCGTCCGTTGGCGGCCATCATTCATTTGAATCGTGAAATCGACTCCCGCCATCATCATCCGAATACCTATATTCACTTTTCATTTACATTATAATTGCCCGGGGGATTAGATTTCAACAATTGATAAGATTTTATCAGACAATTCAATCTTTTTTGACGCAAATACTGGTCTGCAGGCTCTTTTTCATCGATTTCAAATAAAAATATTTCGAGTATCAATCTTACATTGTTATATGAGTGATTTTCAAAAAAGTATATTGTATACACGTGATTTACATGCTATAATGATTTTAGTTTTTCTCATGCACACATTTGTTTTTCTAATAAAGACAGAAAGGAGCAAGATAAATGTCCAGCAAATATCTGTTGATAGACAAGGAAATTCTACCAGACATCTTTGAAAAAGTGATAACAGCCAAAAGGCTCATTCAGACCGGTCAGGCAAAAGGGATAACGGGAGCTGTAAAGGCCGTAGACATAAGCAGAAGTTCCTTTTACAAATACAAGGACTATGTATTCACTTTCTCGGAAAGGGCGGACGGAAAAAAAGTCACCATAGCCTTGCTTCTATCTCATGAGTCGGGCATATTGTCGAGCATCTTGAACAAGATTGCTGAAAGCAAGGGAAACATATTGACTATAAACCAAAACATACCCATGAACCAAGTCGCAAATGTGACCCTCACCTTCGACATAAGCCAAATGGATATGGAATTCGACGAACTGACCGAAGAAATAAGAAGCATGGACGGAGTAATAAAACTAAATTTATTGGCAATGGAATAGAAACGGAGGAAGCAAATGAACGACATAAAGGTAGCAATACTGGGACTAGGAAATGTAGGCTCTGGAGTTTGGGAAATACTCCACAAGAACCAAAGGAAGGTCGACTCATACCTAGGCAGAAGCATCGACGTTAAAAAGGTTCTGGTAAGCGATGTCAACAAGAAGAGGGATATCGAAATGCCTGCCGAGGTTTTGACAGACGACATAGCTGAAATACTGGAAAACAAGGACATACAGGTTGTGGTGGAACTTATGGGCGGACTGGAACCCGCATACAGCTACATTAAGGCTGCTTTAAAAAACAAAAAGCATGTTGTCACAGCAAACAAGGCCGTGATTGCAACTTACGGCAAAGAACTTCGCGAATTAGCCGACGAGAATGAAGTTGAAATAAGATACGAAGCCAGCGTGGGGGGCGGAATCCCCATCATAAACACATTGATGCAAAGCCTTTCCGCCAACAAGTTCGACGAGATTGTCGGCATTGTCAACGGCACTACAAACTATATATTGACTCAAATGACAGCCGAAGGCATGGATTTCGACGAGGCACTTAAACTGGCCCAGGAAAAGGGTTTTGCGGAAAGCGATCCCACATCGGACATAGAGGGCGAGGACGCCGCATTCAAGCTTTCCATACTGAGCTATATTGCTTTTGGAATAGAAGTATCGCCACAGGACATACCACGGGAAGGCATAACAAGGATATCAAAAGAGGATATCGATTACGCAAAGCAATTGGGCTACATCATAAAGCTTCTTGCAACTGCAAGAAGAAACAATAAGACTTTCGAATTCCACGTCCATCCTGTTCTTCTTAAGAAGGACCACCCCCTGGCAAGCGTAAACAACGAATTCAACGCATTGTTCGTGAAAGGCAACGCTGTCGGCGAACTCATGCTTTACGGAAAGGGAGCCGGATCCATGCCCACAGGAAGCGCGGTTCTTGGAGATGTGATGGAAATCGGCAAACGCATATCGGAAAAGCCGTCGGTGTCGCATGCAAACAAGAACGGATACATGTCTTCACTTATAAGCGTTGGAGAAGGCCTGAGCGAATACTATATCAGGTTCCAGGTCAAGGACCAGCCGGGAGTGTTGGGCAATATCGCCACTATAATGGGTGAAAACGGCATCAGCCTCAAGTCCGTTGTGCAAAGGGGCAAACCGGGAGAAAAATCCGTGCCGCTGGTTTTCATAACACACGCAGTCGAAAGGAAAAATCTTGACAAGGCTCTTGATGAGATTCAGGAATCCGAAATGATAAATGAAGTGGCTTCAATAATGAAGGTTAAAAGATAGAACAGCTTGCAGCGGGCAGTGAGCAGCGGGCAGGAAGTACATTGGAAAGTAGTAAGTGGAAAGTAGTAAGTGGAAAGTAGTAAGTGGAAAGTGAAAAGAAAAAGCCAAGAACAGATATCAGTAAAAACACTAAGGACAAAAAACAAATAAATCAGAAAGAAAAGAACAAAGGCAAAAATAAAAAAAATTTCCTTTGAATGTATTTGAGTTTTAAACGCTTTTTGCATTTCCTGACAACTGTTTTTTAGCTTGCAGTGAGCAGTAAAAGACCAAGTACAAATGCAAATGCAAAAGAAACAGCTTGCAGCGGGCAGGAAGTACATTGGAAAGAGCAGATGTCAGATTTCAGAAAAAGATTAAATACAAAAGATAACGGCAAAATAAGCAGGCATCCCCGGTTCATTTTCAAGAATGCGGAGATGCCCGTTTTTTTATTGTTTTTTCGTTTTTGATTTTTTTCCGTGAACTGCACACTGCATGCTGCAGGCTGTTGCCTCTTCCCTACATTTCTATTTCTTCTTCAAACGGCTTTATCGAATCCTCAAGATAGTCCTCTATTACATTTTGTATGTTTGCATCTCTGAGTATTACCGAAATCTCTATCCTTCTGTTCTGGGCCCTTGCCGCATCGCTCGATCCGGACGCTATTGGCCTGAATTCGGAGTAGCCGCTTGCCGCAAAATATTCTCCGTATTGATTTTCAAGAACCGGATTGACATCCATCATGTAATTTAGAACTGCAGACGCCCTCTTCGATGAAAGGTCCCTGTTGTACTCCGAAGAGCCCAAATTGTCCGTATGCCCCTGTATGCTTATTGCGTCGATGTTGACTCTTGTTTCCGAATCGTCTAGCACATTTTCAAATGCCTCAGAAAGCATGGTCAATACCTGCCTTCCTTCGGGCTTGATGTCGTATTTGTTGTAGTCGAACACCAGTCCTTCATTTATTACTATATTGCCGTTGTCTGCAATTGAAACAAGTTCCTGTCCTTCCTGATTTGTCACTCCCAGCTCTTCTTCAATGGAGCTCTTAACTTTACTGAGAACATCGAGCCTAAGCACTGCTATGCCTTGGAGCTTGGACCTCAGATCACCCAGTTCCCTGTTGCTTTCGGCAATTATCTCCCTTTGTTCTTCTATTTGCTGTTCAGAAAGCTTAAGAGCTATTTCTCCTTCTTCCACTTCTGCAAGCACATCGTCCAGGTCGTCCTCCAAAAGCCTGAGCTTCTTTTCAGCCCTGCTTATCTGTATGTTGGATTCCTCAAGCCTGTCCTGAGTGTCTATCAGCTGCTTCTTTGCGTACTCGAGATTCTTGCCGGTGATGATATTTTGTATGAAAGCCAAAAGCATCAGAAAGAAAATAATAAGGGCGATGGTCGAAATCATATCTGTGAAAGCCGGCCAAAAGTTATCCTCTTCATTGCTCTTTTTGAAATTTCTTTTTCTTATAGCTTGCACGATTTACCCGCCTCCCTTCTATTGGCCGCTTGCCACACTGAAGGTGTCAACCGTTTCCTTCAGAACATCCGTATTCTTCTTGATGTCGTCTGAAAAGTCCGAAAAACTGAGGCTCATCCTTTGTATGTTGTTTTTAAGATGATAGTTGAATTCCGAAAAATCCCTGGTGTTTTCAGAAAAATCATTCAGCGACTTTTCAAACTTGTCAACTGCCGAATAGAGCGTTTCCGCAGATTGGCTTATGCCGTCGGTAGCTGTGAGAATCCTGTATCCGACTTCCCCGGCCAAATCTCTGAAGCTCTTTTCTATTTTATCTCCAAAGCCGTCTATTGAATTCTGCATGCGTTCGTTGGCCTTCATCATTTCCGTTTCTGGCCTCTTTATGAGAGTTTTTCCCAAGCCGTTGTCGAGGAATTCCTCTATTTCAACCATTAGCTCCATGCGCTCGTCTTCAACCGAGTTGAATACATTCGCTACGGTTATGATGACCGATGAAACAATACCGAATAGAGAAGTTACAAATGCAACAGACATGCCCTTTACTGAATTGATCAGTCCGTTCACTATAGAATCGACATTCTCGAGGGCTTCTCCTCCGCCGTTGAGTGTGAGCAGCTCAACCAGTCTTCCAATTGAAAGCGTCAATCCGTAGAATGTTCCCAAAAGTCCCAAGATTATCATCAGTGAAACAGATTTCTTGACGAATCGCTCTCCCAGCTGAAGCTTCTTTAGCTCGAAGTTGAAATTTTTCTCTATTATAGCCTGAGTGTTTACCGTGTCCTGGTTCTTAGACGCAGCCGCCCTGAAATCATCAACAATGTGGTTCAATACCGCATTGTCGAACTTTGGGTTGTCAAAAGACTTGTTTATACCGAAATCCTTTGCCAAAGCCTTGTATTTTCCCTTTACTACAATCGATGAAACGAAAGCAAAGATCAATATGCCTATTATTGCCACTACGATTGTTATGGCAACGGGGTTTAGTTGTCCAATGAAATTCAACATGTTTTTTCCTCCTTGAAATATTTGATATACATATCTTACCACCTCAAATCTTCAAATAATTATATATGAACCGATTGTAACCGTATGTTTCAGTTTTGTAATAGATAAGGACAGATGTCAGATATCAGTAATCAGATGTCAGGAAAGGATTAAGCAGGTTAAAACATAGAGAACAGAAATGTTTCAATACATGGGTAACACTTTCATATAATTAAGGTGTCAGGAAAAGATACAAAATGAAAAGCCTGTAAAAAAATAGGAAAAATCGAAAAAATACGCCCTGATTTCCGTAAATAAAGAAATTGGGGCGCTTTATGCAATCGTATTTTATATGTTTATTTCATGTTTTTTTTGCTTTCTGTTTTTGCTGTTTCTTTCCCTTGTTTTTCCTGATATCTGATATCTGACAACGGTTCTTTTCTTTTTCTTTTTTGCCTTAGCTTTTGTTTTTAAAGCTTTTTCTTTCCACTTACTACTTTCCACGTACTACTTTCCACTTTCCACTGTACTTATTCCTTTCCACTTTCCACTTTCTACTTTCCACTGCTCTTACAATATCTTTATTCCGGCTTCTTGGCATTTTTCAAGCATTG
>Ga0209942_1000114_pt1 | contig 49408 bp, 40 predicted proteins | sample SalPonR1_A_D2_MG_FD_185695 | JGI IMG/M metagenome (GOLD analysis project Ga0209942, IMG submission 185695) | Salt pond soil microbial communities from South San Francisco under conditions of wetland restoration - Salt Pond MetaG R1_A_D2_MG... ...
ACCGAAGAAACGACCTACCAATTTCCAATTTATAACTTTAAATTTGATCAAACATTATTTCCAAATGCAGCCCGGTAGATCCATAAGCAGACCTGAGCTCAGACACACTTTTTTGGACAGTATCCAAATTTATTGCAGAATGTACTTTATCAGAGAGTAAATATTACAAGCAGAACTAAATCAAACATATAATTCTTCTCCTAAAGATGTTTGTTTGTTCCGTAAATTAAACTCTCCTTAACTCACATTGATTGGTGGCATCTGAATGTGAAATACCGGTTCTATTCTGCCATTGATTCCATTGCCAGCTTTTTGCCTTCGAAAGATCTTCTGCGGTAAGAGGTGCGTACCAGCTGCTTTTCATAGAATTCTAACGCTTCCTTGTAATTACCGAGCTTTAGGTGTTGATCTCCCAGCAGTTCATAAGCAGGCTTTACGATGCTTGGCGGACCAAAACTGACCGGCAACTCAGATTCCATCAATGCAGCTTTCTCTAAAAGTTCCAGTGCTTTTTCGTTTTCGCCATTCTCCATCAAAAAAAGACTCTCGATTTGCAATATCTGAATATCCTGTTCCCTGTCTTCATCATACATATTACTGACTTTCATGCTTTTAAGATCTTCAAGGTAATCTGCAGCTTTATCGGGATCACCGTTTTTCAGCGCCGACAAAGCTGAAGTGAAGTAATAATTTTTTCCCTCGGGACTTTCGGTTGAAAATTCCTGCCTCCATTTACCGATAGATTGCCAATCTTCTGTATCAATTACCTGATGCGACATCATCACACCATAATGCCAAAGTTCGCCGAATAAATTTCCGCGGGGCTTGTCTTCATCGATACGCTCCTTACAAGTCCGGACAATTTTTTCCGCTTCGCCTGCTTCTCCTCTCTGCAGGTACCCGTACTGGAGCCACCAGGTATAGTGACCACACACGCTGGTTTTTTCATTGAGTTCTCTTTGACGATCTTGCTGAACTCTGCTGGCTACAACATTTGCATCAACCACATCATCCCACATCCCGAGTGCAAGAAAAATATGGGATGTCATATGTTGGGCATGAGCTGCTTCCGGAGCAATTTCGGAATAGGCTTCGGCCATGGGCAAACCAAGCGGCGCGTGAACCGGATCATCAAAAGAATGGATAAGATAGTGAGCAGCTCCTGGATGTTTAGGATTGGCATTCCAGACATCAAACAGTTCGGCGGCCGCACGCATATAAATGGTAAAATCACGTCCCTCATGGGCGCTTCCCAAAACAGCAAGCCCGTAAAAGGCTGTTATTTCATGGTCATCGGGATATTTCTCATGCAATTTCTTCATAAACTCAAGGTAGCGGTCATCCCGTTCTTCTTTGCTCAGTCCCTCGGTTTCAGGAGCGTTGCCGTACAATACATCCAGTGACATCAGGTAATCTTTTTCGCGCTGAGTGGGAGCGTTAGCCTGTCGCTCTTCCACCGTGGAACCCAGTTTGGTTAACACTTCCATAGCTGCCTCCCGGTCTTGCTGCTTCCATATCGGGTGGTTATAAGTCATAGCTTCACCCCAGTAGGCCATGGAAAAATCGGGATCAGCCGCTTGCGCTCTTCGAAAAGCCCTCGCCGCATCCCCGTATTCAAAATTGTGAAGAAAAAGTACCCCCTGTATAAAATCCGTCTGCGCATCGGCAGAACCGGAATTGGGGAAATCTAAGTTACCTAAAAGTTTTTCCTGGGCCTTAGCAGCTGCCGGAATCAGAAGAATAGAGATCAGGATGAGGGAAAATGTAAGTGAATATTTCATTGTGCTCTGTTTTGTTAGTCAGATTCAAAAGCGGACAGTTTATCACGGTTGTTTCAACGGCATCTTGATTGAAAACCTTGCACCGCCAAGTGCAGATTTTCCCGCTTCAATTTTCCCGTGGTGCATTTGAGTGATGATGTCGTAACTGAGACTCAGTCCGAGTCCCGTGCCTTCTCCTGTCGGTTTCGTTGTAAAAAAGGGTTCAAAAATATTCTCCAGAATCTCATCCGGAATCCCCGGTCCGTTATCAGAGATTCTGATCTCAACCTGCGAATCATATTTTTTTGTTGCAAGCTCAATTACAGGTTTACACTCTCCATTACTCTCTTTTGAGTACTCCCATACTGAATCAATTGCATTTTCTATCACATTTTGCAGCACCTGTCCTATTTTTTGAGGTATCAGATTTATCTCTTTAATTGAGGAATCAAAATTCATCAGAAATGAAACATTTAAATCTTTTTTCGTGGTTTTCTTGCCATGATATGCCAGGTCTGCATATTTTTTTACAAGATCGTTTAATTTAACCGTTTCAAAACCGGCCCGGTCGAGACGTGAGTGCTGCATCATCGATTTTACGATCGAATCAGCACGCTTACCATGTTCTTCGATTTTTTGTGTATTGAAACGCAGGCTATTTAAGATATAACTCAGTTCTTCCGTATCGTTCTTTTCAACCGCACTTTTCAGATCATCCACAAGATCTTTTGAAAGTTCTGCAAAATTATTGATGAAATTCAGCGGATTTTTAATTTCATGAGCAATCCCGGTAGACATTCGACCCAGTGATGCCATTTTTTCTGCTTGTATTAGTCTGCTTTGAGTTGCTTTCAGATCATGGTAAGCCTTTTCGAGTTCTTTCGCCTTTTTGAGTTCAGTGGCTTTTAATTCATTCTCTGCTTTTAATGCTTTTGCCTGCGCTTCTGCTACTCTTGATTTTTCGATTGCCGTTTCGGCTTTAAGCTCCGTTTCCCGCAGCAGGGCCGCTTCCCGTTCTTTTTTTATAAGGCGGGCTCGTTGTACACGATCTATAAAAAATACACCTGCACCAAATATCAGGAAATAACCGGCAAATGCCCACCAGCTAACCCACCAGGCCGGGACTACAGAAAAACTGTAAGAGAGATTATCTTCCGACCAAAGTCCGCTGTCGTTAACGGCTCTTGCCTCAAAGGTATAAGTTTTAGGGAAAAAATAAGCAGGCAGGTTTGTGTAATTAACCCGTACGTCTGTTTTATCCGCCGACCATTCGTCATTGAAACCAATCAGCCTGGTTTGATATCTCACAGACCGTTCATTTCCAAAACTCAGTGCAGCATATTCAAAACTGAACTCATTTCTCTCTCCTGGAATTTCTTCTGAAACAGCATTCTCTAATCTTATCACAGGTGGCAATGAGTTCTTGCTGTCAAGCAACGGATCATAGATTGATATCCCTTTCGCCGTACCGAAATAAATCGTTCCTACCGGATCGGTCTGCAAAGAACCGTAAAACCACACTTCATTATCAACCAGCCCGGTTGTTCTGGTAACAGTTTGTAAAACGGTTCCGGAACCGGGATCAATCTCGGCAAGTCCCTGGTTTGTTCCCACCCAAATTGAACCGGTGATTGGAGAGGCAGCAACACTTGTGGCATTATTTGCCAACAAACCTTGAGCCGTTTTTATGTGATACCTTATTTCGTTGCTGTCACCTTCAAAAGAGATTAAACCTGCAGGTGTACCCGTCCACATATTATCTTCATGCCATAACAGGTTTTCAATCTGGTTGGAAGGGGCTCCGTTCTCGGTCGACCACCAAATTTCAAAAAGAGATCCTTCAAGTTCATTGTTCTTTACATCTTCAAGAACTCCGGGTGTAATGGGAATCGTGCTCCTGTAGATACCACGGTCTCTCGTTCCTGCCCAAAGATGACCTTTTTCATCAAAAGCTGCTGCATGGTAGATCACGGCAGGCAAGCCGGATTCACTGTCGAGTTTGTATAATTTGTCGTTCACCAGGATATTTACAGCACGATAGGCGGGAAACCAAATGCTTTCAACCCATTTACCCGCTTCAGAATTTACCGGCATCAAAAGTTTATTGACAGCCAGAACACTTGAAGAGGGATAGGTGGACAAAACGGCAGATCTGCCGAATATGGAGACATTTTCACTGCCCTCAGCTCCTGCAACCGGTTTTGTATTCCCAAAAGAGAGGCTGTTCATTCCTCTTGACGTACCTATCCATAAACGTCCGGCTTGATCATAACTCATCCCATTCACCCAGTTACTGGTAAGACCATCCTGATCCGAAATAACTTCCGAAAGAAAATTATCATCTATACAGGCAAGTCCTCCTTCTGAAGTTCCCGCCCACAAAGCGCATGGATCACTTTCCCAATCAGATGGCAGAAGGCCGTTTATTGACGGAGACGGCAGTACGGGTGTCTCTCCGGCAAATGATGAGGCAGTAATATTTTGAAAAGCTCTGAAATTATATCTTAATTTGGAGACACCACCTGACTGTGCAATCCAAATATTTTTTTCCCGATCCTCAAAAACATTATAAATAATATCTCCCAGAAAACCATTAATACGAGTATATAAACTTTCGGTTGAATTATCTTCAGGATTAATCACCTGCAATCCGGAGCCTTCACTTGAAACCCAAATGGAGTGATCTGAAGCAGAGCTTATGTCGGATATATTACTTTCAAGCTTTGAATCAACTTCAATAAACCCCAAAACATTGCCATCTCTTTCTTCAAGTTTCCATATTTGTCCATTCTGCTTTCCTCCCCACAGATCTCCGTCGGCACTCTCAAAAAGGGAATTTGTGTTTATGTCACTTCCTGAGTCATATTGAACAGCTTCCTTACCGGGAAAAAAGTTCAGAAATTTACCTCCGCGCAACGACACCCATACGGATCCGTTTTCCCTTGAAAGTAGTGATCGTACAGAAATTTCAGTTCCGGAACCTGTTACATCTGTTGATAGTGTATCGGATTCAAGCACACCATTCCTGTTAAATCTGTACCGGACGATTCCAAGAGTTTCCGTTCCAACCCACAACCATCCATCTTTATCTAAAGACATACGATTGTGATTTACTGCAACATCTACCAGTGGTGTATCATCAAAGTCAGATACGAAATTTATTTTTTTGCCGGTCGGATACTCATGCAAGGGAAGTTCTGTTGCAACAAGTCCGGCATTGGAGCTGACCCAAAGCCTGCCGGTTGAATCTTCAATCATATCCCAGACGGTGAGATCCCTGAGACCATTATCCGTATCATAAACTTCCATTTTTACACTGTTGTAACGCACCATCCCTGAGGAATAAACGGCCATCCATACGTATCCCATCCTATCCTGCATAACCTGGTGAACTTCAGCCGATGGCAGTGGATTCAGTTCACTGTCGGCAGTATAAAAAGTAATCGGAAGGACCTGGCCTTCCGATATACTTACTGTAATAATAAGAACGAGTACTAAAACTGACAATAATCGTTTCATATCTTGGAGCTGAAACTTTTATTCAACTTTCTAATCTCCAACCCCGCCTCCACCTCCACCGGAAAAGTTAAAAGAGGTAAGAAGAGATGAAGCATCAGAGGTGCTTGTCGAAGTGGATGTAGAAGTTGCATCAGCTACACTTCCTATCACCTGAAGAGCAACGCCGCTTGTAACGGATTCTTCAGCCGCTGCGTTTTCACCAAAGGCGAGCAGTGCAAGGTCAAAGTCCGGTGAATTAGATCCCCTTCCGCTAACTACATTCAACTCTGCCGTAAGTAATTGCACAAGTAGCTCTTCCAAATCTGTTTTAGTCGGTTTAGTGAGTATATCGAGAGCATTTTCAATCTTATTATCTCCGAACTTAAACGGGTTATCTAATAACAAGTTTTCAATTTCTAAAAGGTAACCAAGAAGCTCAGCTGCCGGTATTTCAGCTTTGCTGTTATTATTCTTTGCAAATCGAAACTGCTTAATCCAAAACTTTGGCTCCTCTGTATTCAGCAGAATGGTTCCATCTTCAAACTGCTGAATGATTTTCTGGGTTTGAGGATTAAAACCAAAATCTGTGCCTGATACATCTGCATTGTTAACCGTTACATTTTTTTCTGCAGGAAGTGTTGTTGGTGTGTACGTCTCAAATAGCTGCTCATTGAAGTCTGTGTCATCCAATGTTGTTTCTTCAGCAACCTTGATGGTGAAATCAGCCTGGCTGCTTCCGGTAAACACGGTAAAAGAGTAGCTTCCTGTAAGATTCGTTTTTTGAGACAGCTCACTACCATTTATATCTGTAAGAACTACAGTCACATTCCGTATCCCTGATTCAGTTGACTCTTTTTGCTGATTTGTATTTCCATCAACAAATACATTTCCTGATATGGTATAGATCCCTTTACAGGGACCCGGCACCTCCTCTGTATCGATCGAATTCCCGCTTTCTATGGTTGCATCCACCAGCCCGACAGGCAGATCACCTGAATACGTAATGCTGTAATCCCGGCTGCCTGATGTTGGAATTGAAGATTCCCAGGTAATACCGTTGTCGCCGACCTTTGCCGACTGTTCCGGGCTAAAAGTAACCGCTCCTCCTGCACATGCAGGAGTTTCCAGGAAAAAGAAATTCAGTGCCGGTTCAACATCGGTTCCTGACACTGTATAGGAAAATGTGGATTGATCCGATTCGGCATTATAGGATTTACCATTAAAAGTGACATCGTAATTATTAACACGGACGGATTGACCGGAAAGATCCTTCAGAAACAGATCTGTTGAACTCTCTGCAGAAACAGACGGACCGTTTTCCGAAACATCAGCAACAGGGTTCTGTGTTTCACTACATGCAAACATCAATGCTCCCAATATAATTACCGTACTGAAAATCTGATAATTCATACTTATTCCCTGAAATCCTCGCAATTTTATTTTTTTTGTATCTGACATATCCCTGACTCCTTTTTTATTTTGAATTTGAAACAACTTTATAATAAAACCAATTTATAAAATCGAATATAGTATAAATTTTTTAATTCTTTTTGTCGTTGTGTCGCAAAATGTTGATTCCAGGTCCTGAATGTTCCGCAACTATGCCGTTTCTGACGAGAAAGGATCCGCGTTGAACCTACTATATCCCACTCAAAATGTCGGGTTAAAACGAATCCAGAAACCCGGGGTGTCTCCAAACCGTTTAAGAGGCCAGGCAAGCTCTGCCCGGATCAGGTCGGTGCCAAGGCCAACACCCGCATCGTGTTGCAGATCGGCCAGTGAAAAACCGCCAATATCATTAAAAGGATTTGTGGAACCCTTCAGCGACTCACTCTCTCTTGAAAATCCTGAGTCAAGAAACAGGGTAAAATAGACACTGTCAAAATCAATCCATTCACTGTCCCCTCCAGCAATCTGACCAAACTGAACTTCCAGGTTACTCAACAGCATCTGATTGCCCGTAAAAACTTTGTAGGGCGAGCCGCGAAGAGATCCGATGCCCCCAAGCTGAAACTGTTTAAAGAGCGGTGCTTCTCCTGTAATACTGCCTGTTCTGAGTCGCCATTTTAAAACCGATCCCGGTTCAAAATTTGAAAAGAATACAAATTCAGCAAGATACCTGTTGTAATTAAACTGATTATCAAAACCGGAGTTATCTGCAAGTTCAATTTCTGTCATGGCTGAAAATGAAAAGTAGCGCGACATGATCAGCCTTTTGGGATTGAATGAGAGGGAGAAATTAAACCTCTCAATATTTGTCTCGTCTGTGGAGAGATCAATTGGCTGATTATCACGAAACACACTTCGTTTCCCAAAGAGGGAAAACGTTGTCTCAACTTCAAGTGTGGAAAAATCGTCATTGTTGTAGGAGAAGGCCGCTTCGTACCATCGTTTTCCCCGAACAGCCACATACGCACCAAACCCGTCTTTTTCATGATAATCGGGGAAATCGTACGAAGCAAAAAAAGCTGTTAAACTTGATTCAATCAAACCCACGCGCCAGTGATCTTCCGTTGCCGACGCACGATGGAATTCCGCACCGATCATCACCCGGTTTTCTCTCCCGATAAACCGCTCCAGTCCAATCGCATACTCCCAGCGATTAGAAGCAAACCCATATCCTATCAGGCCATGAGGACGGAACCTGGCAATATTAAAAAATCCACCGTAATCGTGCCACTGCATCCTCTCTTTTTTCAAACCGAGAAATAGTCCGTTCACACGGTTATAATGGATCATCGGCAGGTTAGGAAACTGATTGAACAGGGGATTTGTATTATACGGGCCTGCTTCCAGCGCGCCGTCGAAATCGATTCCCTCCTCCTGCAAACTTCGGAACCTTCTTTTCGGATCAATATCATCAGAATCCTCTTCAGTTTTTTCTCCTAAAAGTTCCTGAAGCGTTTTATTGAAAATCGGATCTCTTTTAAAGGGATCCTCCTCTTCAGATGTCGTTTGCTGCGACAGCACGGCCACCGGCAGCAGTAACAGGGATATAAACAGAGGTAAAATTCTGACTAACATAGTGATCAATAATTATAAGGCTGTTATCAATACGATATTTATCAAATCATGTTTCATTATCTGAAACTTTTATTGCCATCAGGGTTACATCATCTTCATTTTTTTTATCTCCACTCCATGAGAGCATCAGGCTTCGCATATGTTTGATAATTTCAGAGGAGGTTGAGCAAGATTTTTTCATCAGTTCCTGTTCGATTCGTTCAATTCCGAGCAGCTGTCTCTGTTCATTAAATAACTCCATCAACCCGTCGCTCATCAGAAGCAGCACATCGCCGTGTTCCAGTTTCAGCAGGCGGTTCTGATACGGATAAGTTACAGGTGTCCCCAAAGGCAATCCCTTTAAGGTAACCCGCTCCACCGTATGCATCTTTTTTCTGAACCACAAAACCGGCGGCATTCCTGCTGATACAATTTCTGCCTCAAGGCCCCTGCAGCGCATGATAATCATACCCATATACATCAATCTGAGATCCATGTTTCTGAGCCCCGATGACATCTGCTGGATCATTTCGACCTGGTTTTTTTCAGCTGATAACATGTGAAAATAACTTTTGGCTGCAGCCACCATAATTCCTGCCTTCAGTCCGTGTCCCGTAGCATCACCCAGTGCGAGTGTCATCCAGTTATCATCCTGAACTGAATAGTCATAATAATCGCCCCCAACTTCTGCCGCCGTCTGCATGTAAACGGATATATCGTATGGATCAATCTCGGGCAGTTTATCCGGAAGCATGGAAAGCTGTAATGCCCTGGCTTCTTCGAGCTCAAGACTTTTTCTTTTGTTTTCGGCTTCCAGTAATCTTCTTTCAATCTCTTTTTGCTTATTAATTTTCTCCTGCTCAAGAGATCTTTGAGAGAGATGCCTCACCTCAATCAGTTTTTGTTCAAGCCTTTTTTGAGTGATTGCAAAATCTCTTGAAAGAAAAACAGACATCGACAAAATCATCATGCCTGATCCCAAAATACTTGCTGTGGTGGTTTCTCCTGAAATCAGTTCCATGTTTACTGTAATTCTGTAGAGAATGCTTATCAGAAAACAAAAAATACCAAACCCGATAATCCAGGCGCCGGAACGCTTTCGGACAATAATCCTGGAGAGAGCCCTCAGCATCTCGAGAACGGATATGAAGACAAAAATCTGTCCGAGAAATTGCATATGATCCATATTGTACCAGATTCCTGCAATCAAAAACAGTCCTGCAACCCCAAAAACCCAGAATTGCAGAGGTGTTTTTTGCTGATACAGGCTGTAGGTAAACCTGAGAGCATAAATAACGGTCAATATCCAGGTTACCGTAGCTATTTTTGAAAACAGAACAGATACATAGGGTGAGTTTGTAATTTCAGCTTTAAAGATTGAAAGTACCAGCAGGCCCAAAAAAAGTGTAAATAGTGCAAAATAGAGATTCCGTTTTTCGACCGGGTAAAAAGAAAATATGAGAAAATGAATAACCCCGAATACAAGAAGTGCACCTAAAAAAAATGATTGCCAGCCGGAACGCCATAATGTATTATCAAATTTTGAATCCATATGATATTCTGCATCTCCCAAAAGAAAACGAAACCCGGCCATTCCTTCTTCCTCAATAAAAACCTCCGGTTCATTGTTTGCATATCTCACTGCAATTGCATGTTCTCCCGCTTCCGGAAATACAATCATTCTGGGTTTAAAATCAGTATATGATTCCGTGAGCCCCGGAATAGCAGACACCGATCCAAGACTGAATTTTCGTTCTCCGTTCAGATAAAATTCTGACGCCCCCAGGTGCTTCTCAATTAAGAGTGCCAGCGGTTTATCAACAAGAGATGAATCGACTGTAACAGTTAGTCGAAACCAGCCGATTCCCTGCCACTCAGCAAAAGCAATATCGAATGCAGTCAGATAGGTACTGATCAGTTCCCAATCTGAATCATCATAATTTTTACCGGCATATTCGGTATTATCCCCCGCTTTGTATTTCCACTGGTCGGTTATATAGATAATATGATCATCCGCAAAAAGATCATTTTCATGTAATAGCTGACCCTGAGCATTATCCTGGATTGCTAATGCCGGGGCACTCATAAAAAAGATTATAAATATGAAAAGAAAACCCGGTTTACTTTGTAAGCTCATAGATTCCAAAGGGTTTATCAGTTTGAGCCCGTTTTAACTGTCACATTTCCTGAAAGAGAAGAGATCTGAATCGGTGTCTTTCCGTTTCCGAACACCAGGTTCGCATTTCTCCTTTGCACATTGCCTTCAAACTCAGCCCGGTTCAGAAGATCAGTAACATCCACAGAAGAACCGGAAATCTGAATGGTGTGATCCAGATCCTGTTTTAAAGTAAGGATTATTGACCCCGAAAATGTCTCTATAAAACTACCCTCTCCGGCTGAAATAAGTTCAGCATCAATATCACCGGATGCTGTTGAAGCGATAAAAGTTCCGTTCAATCCTGTAGTTTTAATTGAACCGCTTAAAGCCTTAAACCTGATCTCCCCTTGTGAATTATGAGCTGAAATATCGCCATTAATGGTTTTTGCATTAAATGCCCCCCTGATATTTTCGGCGTAAATATTACCATTTGCTGAAAATGCGCTGGTTTCTCCTTCCAGGTTCTCCAGGTACAGATCTCCGATGGTTGTCTGGATCAGATGATTTCCCCGTATATTCCGCACCCAAATATCTCCTTTTGTATTTCTTATTCTGGATGTTACCGATACCGGGGTCTGAACTACATAACTGAATGAGATATTATCGCTTTTCCAGACCTTTGATTCGGAGCGTTTGGGCTCAACGGTTGCAACGATCTTATGATGCATCTCCCGGAATATTATGCGATAATTATCAAGGCTGGTGCTGCCCGACCAAAGCGTAAATCCCCGGTCCACATACAAATCAATCTGGATATAATCGATTGCCGGGTTTTCATAGACCTCTACATTTCCTGAAAATGTAACAATCGATAATTCAGTATTTCTTTCAACCGGAAATCTCCTTGATTCGTAGGGTTCTCCGCTGACCAGGTTTTTTTCAATTAAAACGGACCTGCCGGTATTGCTTTGAGCCTTCAGATCACAACCAGCTGCTATTGAGAGCAGAATAACAATGATTAAACTTACATTATATCTCACAGGCATTCACTTAATCACTAATTAAAATAATTTAGAGCATACCTCTGTTACGGATTAAAGTGGAAGTGGTTTCAAATTAAATTTTGAGCTCGCTCTGTTATTTGAATACCTCTATCAAAAAATGGATATGCTCATTCAGATCTCTGTTTATAAGTTTAGCTCCTTTGCTGATATCATCTCTTGGAACACTGGCTGCAAAACTTTTGTCTTTAAGTTTTTTCTTCACTGATTTCACCTTCATATCACTAAAACCGTTTGGCCTCATAAGAGAAACCGCATGCATAAAACCGGAGATTTCATCACACGCAAACAGGTAGCGTTCAATTTCTGTTTGCGGCTCTTTCCCTGTTCGTTCCGGGGCATGAGCACGAACTGCTTCAATCACATGATCAGGATAGCCGTTTTCGGGTAAAATTTCTTCAACGGCAATGCGCGGATGTTCATCCGGATATTTTTCCCAGTCAAGATCATGCAGTAGACCCGCGTGCCACCAATTATCAATCTCACTTTCATCAATGTTTAGCTCTTTTGCATAAGCTTCCATTGCTCTTGCAACCATCTTGCAATGGTGCTGAAGATTTTCATTATCAATATATTTTTCCAGCAGTTCGGTCGATTTATCTCTTTTTATCATACTCAAAGGAACTACATCATTTGTAAAACTTCAAGCGCTTTTTCCCTGTTATATTCAAAAGCCAGATTTTTGTAATTAATTAGATCAACGATTGTTCCGACAAAACAGAGTCCTGCTGTAAGAAAATAGAGAATTCCCATTCCGATATGGCCAATAAAAAACCTGTGAATACCTGCTGCCCCGAAGAAACCAATACATGCCAGGATCAGAACCACTACCGGGTCTTTACGTCTGGCCTTGTATATCTGGGCGAATTTCCTGGCATCCGCTTCGTTCATATCATTCAGTAATTTATTGATATAAATTGATTCTTCACCTTCAATTTCAGGAAGTAATTCAATCACTTTTGCCATCTGATATCCTTTCTTTTTGATTAAAATTTTTGTTCAATAAAAACAGAATACGCATCGATAATATCATAACAGCCGGAATCCCCATAAAATGCGCCTGTAAAGAGTTTTGAAATTCTCCCCTGAAAAAAAATGCGATAGAATGCCCCAGGCCGTCGCCGGGGCAAAAATCATAACCTGCTGACTCAAGCAGACAAAATGATTGGCCGCTTTCGTAGGGACTCATGATTGCAAGCAAAAAAAGTCCGGCTGCAAGTGCAATCCATTCAAAATTCTTGTTTAGATATTTTCTTAACTTTAGGAAGTTCAATCAAATTAGTTTTTTATTCTCATTATATGAAAATTAAAAAGATTTCTATTCTGTACGAATATTAAATCGGAATGTTACTTATAATCTTTTTTCGGATGCTTAAAACCTACCATTTTTTTTTAAATCTTTCCTTCTTCGTCTGCCTGATAATTTTTGCCGCGGAGGTAACAGCCCAATCTGCCGGCAATGATACCCTCAGGGCTGAGCTGGATGAAATCAGGGTAGAGGCAACCCAATCCGTTATCACTGTTGACAAGGCTCCGCTCTCTTTAAGCCGGAAGGTGAGAAGCAGCAACGATTTGGCCACCCGGCCGGCCACTACGCTCGATCGACTCACATTTTCGATGCCCGGTGTTTTTGTGAATAACCGGGAAAATTTTGCACTGGGTGAGCAGCTTACTATCCGGGGAATGGGATGGCGGTCGCAATTTGGAGTTCGGGGAGTCCAGGTTTTGCTCGATGATATGCCTTTAACCGTTGCTGATGGTCAAACAATTTTAAACATGGTTGATCCGGCCGTTGTTCGGCGTATTGAGCTTTTAAGAGGCCCGTCATCCACATTTTGGGGAAATTCAAGCGGCGGGGTGCTTCATTTATCAACCAGGCCGCTGCCGGGTGAATCGTCATTTAAATATCGCGGTTTTGCCGGCTCGTATGGAACTCTTAAGCAGGAACTTCAGATTGCTGAGTCGGTAAACGGAGTTCAGCTGCATCTGTATGGCACCTATTTTGACACGGAAGGGTTCAGAGATCACAGCGCTGCAGAGATGATCAGAACCGGCGCAAGTGCCCGGTTTTCGGGCTGGAGTGATTCGCAGATTCGCATTGCAGCCACCTATGCCGGAATGCCCGAAGCCCAGCATCCCGGCTCACTTCCCGAACAGCTTGCCATCGATTCACCAAGGCAGGCACGTGATTCTTTTGTAGAAACGCAAGCAGGCAAAAATTTTGACCAGGCTATGATTTCAGGCTCTCTTCTGCAACAATTCGGGGAAGATATCCTGAATGTGACCATTCACGGTACTTACAGATGGGTTGAGAACCCGCTGCCTTTTGGATATATCAATGTTGAGCGATATGCAGGCGGTTTCAGGAATACCTATGAAGTATCGGGACTGCCTTTTGAGCTTCACGCAGGCAGTGAAGTGAAGTGGCAATTTGATGACCGCCTTGAAACCAACAATGATAATGGCGGGCGGGGAGATCAAATCGATGTTATGCAGCGCGAAACAGTGTGGAACCAGGCACTTTTTACAAGGATAAATATCCCTTTTAAACGGTTTGCATTCAGTGCAGGGTTACGTGCCGACAGGCTAAGGTTTTCTGCAAATGACAAGCTGGGTACAAATGCCGATGGCAGCCGCACTTTTACGTCTCTGAACCCCGGGTTCGGTGTTACATATGAGGCAGCAAGCTTTGATCTGTTTACGAACCTGAGTTCCTCTTTCGAATCGCCTACCACAACCGAACTGGTAAACAGGCCGGATGGCGGCGGCGGATTTAACAGCGATGTAGATCCCGAAAAAACATGGGGCCTTGAATCAGGAATCCGGGGGACTATCATCAAACTGACTTTAGACTATGAAGTTACACTATTCGGTATGCAGATCGATAATCTGCTGGTTCCTTTTCAGACATCTCCCGACGGACCTACATTTTTCAGAAACGAAGGTGAAACCCGTCATGCAGGCATAGAAACAAGTTTTGGATTATCGCCTGTTCGGAACCTGAATGTTCAGCTTATGTACTCATGGCTGGACGCAAAGTTCAGATCAGGTGAATTTGAAGAGAACAAAATACCCGGTGTATCGCCGCACAGGTTTAGTTCAGTAATTTCAGGAAATATCGGCAATACCTATCTCTCTGCAGATCTTGAATGGGTGGGATCTTATTATACAAACAGTATTAACAGTGTAAAAAATGACAGTTACAAACTGGTTTCTCTTCGCGCTAATCACTCTGTGGATATACCGGGTTCGGGAATTCAGTTATCCCCATTTATTGCTGTAAATAATCTGTTTGATGAAAGGTTTAATACATCAGTCAGCATCAATGCTTTTGGCGGCAGATTTTTTGAACCGGGTGCCGATCGTTCATTCCAGGCCGGCATCCAGGTATCACTGTAACTGAAGTGTATAAGAAAGGGGCGTATTTTCAATATTTAAATTTTATTACATTTTTTGATATATTGGCCTCAGATACAATGACAGCGCTTTCAAAATGCTTATTGTTGTATTCGCTCCTGCCATTAACCGAATGGAAACGAATAATGAAATTTTCTCTTTTTTTACTGCTTACAATTATCGTCTCTTTCAGCACTGTAATTGGTAATGCATACAGCGGTGACTGTAAACCGGATGGCAAAAACAGTGAACCGGTGATCGAAATCAGGGATAATGACAATGAAGTACGGCTCACCTTAACAAAGTCCAGTGTTCACATGTCGTTTTCAACCGAGGTTTTATCAAAAATAAACGACCACCTTGAGATGGAGTTTCAAAAAAACATCGGGGACTTCACAGACTCAAGAGGAGAGTTTATTGCAAGTCCTGCACATTATCTCAGCGAATCAAATATAGATTACAGCATCCGTGACATACGCTCTGTAGAGTATAAAAACGGTGAGCTCAAATTCCGGTATTTCAACAAACAACCGATCAGTTTTGAAGACATATACTTCAACAACAGCAAGGTTTTAAAAAACTTTTCTGAAAATGATGCAGAAAAATTTGCAAGTGAATTTTACCGTATAAAATTTAAGTAATAGGAGTAATAGAACGGGGCATATTTAAAGCTGTCCGGTTAAGGGACTTCTTTTATTAAATTTCAGAGGAATATTTGCAATTCAGATATTAAAAGTGTAACAAATACCCACCCATCTCTCTCCTGTAATAAAGAGTTAGCAACAATTCAAAACAGGATTCAACATGATCAAGAATATTACCTTCCTCCTGATATTGATAGGTACCTATTCACTATGGACAAATTCACCCATTGAACACGGTCCCGGTGAGATTGCTCCTAATGATCCTGTCATCGAATACAATTTCTGGAAAGAGACCTTTAACCACGATAACTATACCATATCACCTGTTCGCAGAATTGAGACCCAGGCACGCATATTATCTCAAAAACGATTTTTCTTTGATAACAAAGCCGGTATATCCCCCTACGACTATGTAATCGGATGGGGACCAATGTCTGATGAAAGAAATTTAAATGAGGTTGAAATCAGCCAAAACAACCGTTCTTTTGAGATAGAAATGAAAAAACCGCCATTGCCAATGTCAGTTATGACCAATCACATTGCACTTCTGCATGCGGTACCCGCAAATTCGTTTGTTGCAGATGACCTGAAGCGAACCCGCGTTGGGCATATCGTTAACATTAAAGGATATATTGTAGATATTAAACAATCACAGGGCTGGATGTGGAAATCATCCTATAATGAAAAAGAGTTTGGAAATGGATCGGAAGTGATTTGGATTGAAGAGATCTCTCTCAAATAAAGTTTTGGGATGTGAATACTTATTCAATATTATTATAACTTCTCTACCCTGTAGATTCTGTTTTCCTGCCTAAGTATAAAAGTTGCATTTCACAATTGATAAAAACACCTAAAGAAGTTATTTTAAACCAGTAGTAACGTTCTACTTTAGAAATTATTACATACTCTAACTTAAAACGGCAACATTAGTTTGGATTTTATTTATGGAAGAATCACGTGAAGTAGGAACAGTTAAATGGTTCCATAACGGAAAAGGTTACGGGTTTATAACAAGAGAGGGCGGCGAAGACGTATTCGTCCATTATTCTGAAATTCAATCAGATGGTTTTAAAAAACTAACAGAAGGTCAGGAAGTAGAGTTTACGGTAGCCGAAGGCGAAAAAGGTCTTCAGGCAAGAGAAGTTATTGCTCTCCAATCTTAAGATAAGTACTCCGGCATTCCCGGATTTAACTTTATTACACGAATGTGATTAAATCGATTGCCATTGATCTGCTCTCGGTATGTCTGGTAGCCGGGGCTGTATTTACAGAACCTGTTTATCTTGATATAGCCGTTTATATTTATACAGGACTTATGGTTCTTGCGCGCCTGGTAACACTGATCAGCAGCAATTTCCAGCAAATTGCCGGGAAGAAAAAAAATGATGGGCCACTTTGGGTTTATCATCTTGTCTATTTTTTCAACACAGCATTGCTCTTCTATGGAGGCTGGTGGATTACTTCCGCCGGATGGATTTTTATCTGGATAGCAGCCGCAGTTTCACATAAAAGTAAATAAAATTATACTGCGTTTTCAGAAAGTTAGACAACATTTTGTATGTTCACTGGCAATGATTAAACAGTACAAGATCAGGTTTACAGGATTTATATTGCTGGCAGTACTCGTATTCTCTAATTCAGATGAGATAATGGCCCAGGAGGTTTCAGATCACAGCGACAAACCGGATGAGGAAGTTGTATCCGGTGCAGCTTTAAAAAGTGAACACAATTTGAGGCTTGGAATCAAAGCGACCTATGCCCCGGCAACCTTTACGTTTATCGGTAAAATTAAGCGCTCTGATTTCTTCGGTCTGGCTCTGCAATTTTGGCACTCAACATTTCAGCTGGGGAATTTTGAAGTCGATTTTGGGAGTGAAATTCTTGCCGCAGGCCGGATTAAATTCCCTGAAAATGGCATTGACGGGCCAAAAGATAAGCAGTACGGAATCGGTATAAATCCTGCAGTTGTTCAGACTCCCCTTTTTAACAATTTTTTTATAAGCGGCACCGGCGGTATTATTGTTTTCCCCGAAACATTCCCCGATGCTTTCGGAACAAAGCTGAATTTTGTCTTTGATTTTGGACTCGGGTACGAGATAGATGTTTCACCATCGAACCAAGTTCAGTTCGGGTATCAGATTCAACATATTTCAAATGGCGGAACCGGAAGAATCAACCCGGGTATTGATTTTCATATGTTTTATATGGGCTACCGGTTTTGATACTCTTCAACAGAACTGTCCAATATCTTTTGGACAATTGTCCCTGTAATGTACTCAGTTTTTATCCCTATCTGTTAACTTTAATCTCTCTCAAATCTAACCAACTGAAAATAAAACCGTTTTAGATCATGAATACGATGAATGGATTGCTGCACGTTATTGTTTGAGCATACTTAAAGAAAATAATCTGATATGAATATATTTAAAACTATCGGTATTACTATTACAGTATTACTGATCGTAAGCTGTTCTTCCAGCGGACAGTCGAACAGTAATCTTTCAACTGAAGATCATAAACATTTCTTAAACTCAATTACCTACGAATCTGCCATGAATGATACAACCAATAATCAGAAGATTGAAAAGACCGAAGAGGAGTGGAAGGAGATATTAACACCGGCCCAGTATAAAATTCTAAGAAAAGCCGGTACAGAGATGCCATTTATAAATGATTACAATAGCCTGTACGAGGACGGAGTCTATGTGTGTGCAGCTTGCGGAAACCCGCTTTTTCATTCCGATACAAAATTCAAAAGCGGCTCAGGATGGCCAAGTTTCTGGAAACCGATTCATAAAGATGCGGTAGACGAAAAAGTTGATAACAGCTATTTTATGACCCGGACAGAAATCGTCTGCAGCCGGTGTGATTCGCATCTCGGCCATGTTTTTGATGACGGCCCTGAACCAACCGGCCTCCGCTACTGTATGAATTCAGCAGCGATGAAGTTTATTCCGAAAGAGAGTGAAACAGATTAGTATAAATCCCGTAGAGTATCACTTAACAGTGCTAAATCCCGGAATTAAACTAATACCTGCATTATGGCTAACATATCTGACTCTGCATCTACAAAATCAAGGATTGTATCAGAAGCAAAATTTGATCCCCGGATTAAATCTTACATTTTATGGGCCGGAACAGCTCTTTGTATTATAACAATCGCGGGTATTCTGTTGCTCCCTTTTTGGCTGACACTTGGCAGGATGTATATCAACAGATACTTTGAGAGCTTACATTGTGAACTGAAAACACGTGCTCTGCATTTTAAAAAAGGCGTATTGTTTCAAACTGAAAGAACAATACCACTTGATAAAATACAGGATCTTACATTTAAGGAAGGGCCCCTGCTGCGTTATTTCGGATTAAGCACTCTATATGTTGAAACTGCAGGTCAAAGTGCCCAGTCAGCTTCTGATATGTCGCTGATTGGTATCATAGATTCCCAGGTTTTCCGGGAAAAGGTATTGGACCAGAGAGACATCGTTACTGATATTCAATCCACGGGTCGCCTGAATAATACAAGTGAAGATTCATCTCCTCTCTACCCTGTTTTAAAAGAGATACATCAAACATTGATCAATATTGAGAAAAAATTAGACAGCCGGAATTAGTGTAAGATTGTTTTTTTTGCAATTTTTCTGTTATAAATCAGGAATAAAATCATCATAATTCCCCATTGGCATACTACTGTTGCAACCGAGTATAAGCTCAGCGGATTATACCATGTATCGGGTGCATAAACAGCTGCACTCAGGTACATCCACCAAACCAGCAGCGTAATTACCTCCACAGGTATCACATATTTCAGAACAAAACTCCACCAGGACCCAAGAGTAACCCTGCGCTCTTTCGTATTAACCAGCTCACTGCGAAATCGATCGGGACCAAACCGGATCACAGCAAAAGATATGAAGGCACCGGAAACCATCAGTCCCACACCCCATACAAAATCCTGGTTTGCAAAGATATCGAGAGAGATGGCAGATGGCAGACCAAAAACAAATCCGGCTATGCAGACTCCGATTGTAGCTCTCTTCCTGGTGATTCCCATATCAACAAACACCTTGGTTGCCAATTCAATCATTGAAACCAGTGAGCTGAATGCAGCAAACGTAAGACCTAAAAAGAAAAGAACGGCAAACAGCCTGCCGCCAACCATCTCTTCAAAGAGCTGAGGCATCCACATGAATGTCAATCCAGTAGAAGCCGGACCAGAAGTCTGCATCACCTCAAGTACTTCACCATTACTCATCTGCTGGCCAAGTGTGCCAAAAACAGTGGAAAAAATAATGACAGCCGCTACAAGTGATACCAGGTTATTCCCGATTCCTGTCTGAAATGCACTAATCGTAATATCATCACGAGTCCGCATATATGCTCCGTAAGTCAATATCAGCCCCCAGGCTGCACCGGTATCCCAGGCATTTTGCGTTAGTGCCTCAAGCCATAATTCCGGATTTTTCAGGGTGGCCCAATCAGGCGTAAACAGGTAAGTGATTCCTTCCCCGCTGCCCGGCAGCGTCAAGGCTTTTACCAGAGAAACAATCAATACAAGAAAAAGCGCCGGTATCAATACAAGGTTAAGCCTCTCGATACTCTTAACCCCTTTTAGTATGACAAATCCTCCGAGTGTTATCATGATGGCATGAAAAACAGAGGGCATCGCTGAACTTTGAAATCCTGTCCAGACAGCATCTGCCTGTTCATACCCGGCAGGAAGAGCATAAAAAATTGATTCAAGCAGGTAGTAAAGACACCAGCCTGCAACCACACTGTAGTAAAACATAATGGCTGTTGCTACAAAACCAACAAAGGTACCCATCCATGCAAATTTTTCACCGATAATTTTAATGAATGAACCAACAACACCTTTCCGGCCGTTACGGCCGATTCCATATTCAGCAATAATCAATGGGATAGACCAAAGAAAAAGAAACGTAACCCAGGCAATTAAAAATGCACCAGCTCCATCTTCACCCCCGTTTTGTGCAGCAATTCGCGGAAACCGCCAGATGTTTCCTGTTCCCACTGCAATACCAAGCACGCTCAGAATTAATCCCCACTTCGTCGTAAATCGCTCCGGTTTCGTTTCCGTCCGGCCGTTAGTTGCCATAGCTGAATCTGTTTTGTTCATTTAAATTAACTACTGTGGTTAATAACCAATTTTTTGACGTTGAGCAAGTCTTCAGAATGTAAAATTTCATTTAGGCAAAGCGCTACTCTTTCGGTATATTTTGCGTTTGAACATAAATTTAAGATTGTAGTTGTACTAACTCAGAAATTCCATCGTTGGAATTTTGATTTTGGATCATCACAAACAAGGAAAATACAAAAGAAATTATCCAATGAATTTATCATCTGTGTTTGACCGGCACCGGACACGCAATATATTTTTCGCCGTCGTTGTTTTTGTCGTATCGCTGTTTATCTATATGTCAACAATGACTCCTACGACTGATTTCTGGGATCCTGCAGAACGAATTGCGGCCGCTTACGGACTACAGATCATGCATCCCCCCGGAGCACCTCTCTCTTCTCTTACAGGCAGGATCTTTTCCATGTTTATGCCTTCCGATTATGTGGCAATGAGTGTCAATTTTATAAGTGTGCTGGCATCTTCCTTCACAGTTATGTTTCTCTACCTGATAATTGTAATTCTAATTAAAGAGTGGCGCGGGCCGGTTGAAAATATGGATCCGGTTGAAAAAACCGGCCTTTATGGCGGCGCTATTTTCGGGGCATTTACATTTGCCGTTTCCGAAACAATGTGGTTTAATGCAGTGGAAGCAGAAGTTTATGCATCATCTATGTTTTTTACGGCAGCTGTGGTCTGGATGGCTTTGCGATGGGGAGAAAATCACAATAAACCCCACTCCGAACGTTGGCTTGTACTGATTGCATATATGTTCGGTCTCGCTTTGGGTGTCCATCTTTTAAACCTGCTGGCTCTCTTTTTTGTAGCATTGATCATCTATTTCAAGAAAAGAGATTTTACACTTGTCTCATTTGTAGGAATCGGGGCAATTACAGTATTTACATTTCTTTTTATCTATCCGTTTACGGTTATCTCAATTCCGAGCCTCGCTGATGGCATTAACAGGATCACCTATGGATTAATCGGACCTGCTACCTATCTGTTGTTTGTAATTCTTCTTGTTGCATTTGCTGTTTACTACACTCATAAAAAAAATTACCGGATAGCCAATGTTGCTGCCCTGTGCTATGCAATGATCATTATCGGGTATTCATCCTATGCACTCATTTTTATCCGGTCACAAGCGGATCCTCCGATCGATGAAAACAATCCTGAAAATATTGAATCATTCATCAGTTATATGAACCGTGAACAGTACGGACAAACCCCGCTTTTACTTGGGTCAACATTCGATCCGCAAACAGGTAATATAGATCGCGATGAAGAGACGCTTTTCCCGCGGCGACACTCATCTCAGCCTCATCACCTGGAGTATTACGCGCAGTTCGACAGCGATTGGGAGTATTTCTGGAAATACCAGGTATACCATATGTACGTCCGCTACTTTAACTGGAATTTTATCGGAAGGGATGCCGACATACAGAATGCCGGCTGGAACGACGGTTTCAGTGAATCCAGAAATGAGAACAACCCTGCCCACACCGGGTTCTTTTACCTGCCATTTCTCTTTGGTTTACTGGGTATGCTCTATCATTTTAGAAACGACTGGAAAAGAGCTTTTGCCGTTCTTGTACTTTTTGTTTTTACGGGGCTGGCAATTATCGTATATCTGAATCAGACGCCGGCCGAGCCCCGTGAAAGAGATTATGCCTATGTAGGATCTTTCTTTGCATTCAGCATATGGATCGGCATGGGAGGCACCGCTCTCCTGGACCTGGTCAGGGAAAAAATAAATAACCGTTATATCAGCTATGGAGCACTCGGCCTGATGTTTCTTGCAGTTCCGTTCTGGATGGGGGCACAAAACTGGCATCATCACGATCGCAGTGAAAGATATGTTGCCAGAGATTATGCCTATAACCTTTTAAATTCACTTGAGGAAAATGCCATCCTTTTTACAAACGGAGATAATGATACATTTCCTCTCTGGTACTTACAGGAAGTTGAAGGGGTTCGCACAGATGTACGGGTGGTTGTACTGAGCCTGCTGAATACAGACTGGTACATAAAACAACTGAGGGATGAGCAAACTCATGAATCCCTGCCGCTGCCAATTGAACTGAGTGATGAAGAAATCGAGGAGATGACGTCAGGACTCTCACTTTTCAATCCCCAGGATATCGTCATCCCCGTTAATAAATCTCTTTTGAAAGAAGCATTTACAGGTGATGCGGAGGTCAATGAACTTACCGGTGTACAGCGCGGCGGAAATTTTGAATACCAGGTACGAAGTGCAGTACCCTACTCGATTCCTGTCGACTCGCTTGATGACCAGGTTTCATGGTTCCTGGAAGGCAGGTTCGCCGGAACCGACGGGCAGGGCAACAGAAGGCACTACCTGCAGGTTCAGGATCAAATGGTACTTGAGATACTCAGGTCAAACCAGTGGCTTCGTCCGGTTTATTACGCCAATACTGTTTCCAGAACCGGGCAGCTTGGCCTGCAAAATTATTTCCAGTTTGAAGGCAAAGCCTATCGCGTGGTTCCCAAAAAACGGGACTCCGGTCAATTTGGATATATAGATCCCGATGTTCATGCAGACAGGCTCAAAAAATTCAGGTTCACAAAATGGAACGACCCATCTGTCTATTTTGATGAAAATATTCGCAGAATGCTCGGAAACTACAGGTATGGTTTCTCCCAGCTGGCAGATATGTACATAGAGCAGAATCAGCCCGAGGAAGCTGCATACTGGCTCAAATTCGGGGAAGATAATGTTTCGTTTCGTGCAGAAGAATCTGACTGGACCATTCCGGTTCTCTACTCCTATCGTTATACAAGGGTTCAGGAACATGATCGCGCACTTGAACTTGCTGAATTTATACGTGATAATATGCTGCAGGATATGAAGTATACCATGGAAGATCTTGAAAATCTTGAAGCTGAAATCAGCCGCCTTGAGTCGGAGGCGCGACAGGCCCGTGCAAGTGCAGATTTTGAAAAACAGCAAAATATCAGAAGAGATATTGAGAGAAAAAGTGGCAGAAGAGAGGCACTTATCTCAGATGCAAGCTTTAACGTGAGCCGGTTAACCATTCTCCAGAATGTTTACTATAAATCCGGTGATCCTGACAGTGCGGCCAGGCTCGCTGAAGAAGTTAATATGATTACAACCGGATTACTCAGTTTACCGGATTCAGAGGAAGCAAGTGATGAACAAATTGAAAGATTTAATCTTGGAATTTAGCAAAACATTTACTGTTTGCAGCATCTATTGTATATTTATTAATTATTCAGCTGCAGACTGAATATTTCAGTTTCAGAATTTAAACGCCCGGAAAGGCAATTCAGCAATGATCCACGAATTTACAGAAGAAAATATTGACGCAATCAGCCAGGTGCTTCTTTCCACCGCGAAACCTCTTGGCAACGATGTGTATCGCTTTGAGCTGCACGATGAAGAACAGACCCGAAAGCTTGCTCTTGAAATTCATCTTGGACTCGATGTAGACGGTGAACGGATGAATATGGTATCCGTATATGCGCAAAATACTTTTCTGCAGCTCCACAACTGTACAGCTTTTATCGCAAGTGAAATGCTGAAACAGGTTACATTTTTTGGTAAAAACGGAAATACCACCTCCGGATTGATTGTGGAACAGGGTGCCGGATGCAGCCTCTATGCAAATGTAAGTGACGCGGTTCTGACAGGTGATTTCACAAAACTGCCTGAAGATATGATGATGTGCGGGGTAGCCCTGTCACTAACTGATTCCGCCGGTCTTGATGACTTCAGTTTTGACGATGATGAACTTTCCTGAACCATTATCATCACCGGAATCCGAAAACCCTGATACACTTACCGTTCACAATCCCTCCGGTTTTGTCTTGCCGCTGAGCAGAGATATTTTTGAGAAAATACTGAATAAAATCGAAGCTTCTGAAAAAGTCACCTTCAGCCAGGTTGAACTGGTTTTCCTGGAAGAGCACGAAATTGTTGAAATAAATAAAAAACATTTAAACCGGGATTATGTGACGGATATTATCAGTTTCCGGTATGATGACACTGGCGGGAATCAGAACATTGAGGGAACTCTCTGCTGTTGTGCGCCAAGAATTGCAGAACAATCAGCCGAATTTATGACATCTCAGCGAGAGGAGTTCTCGCGGGTTTTTATCCATGGCCTGCTGCACCTGGTTGGTTATGATGATCAGAGAAAAGATGATAAAGAGAGAATGACCCGTCTCGAAGATTACTATCTTTCCGAAATACCGGAACTGTGACTGCAAACGAGTACACACTTCTGATTGTTGAGTCTCCAACCATCGCAGACTATATCAATCAATTGCGCATTCCCTGGCTTGAAGTAATGGCAACGGGTGGTTTTTGCTGGCACCCCGTATTTAATCCGCAAAAATTGAGCCTGGGCAAAAAAGCAGATCCGGAAAAAAGAGCCCTGAGAAGAGAACTGAAGCAGAAATCGGACTGGTTTAACCGTATTGTCATTGCAACAGATTCCGATTCATCAGGTGATTTTATTGCATGGACTGTTGCAAACTTTCTGCCGCAAAAAGAATTATTTCGCGCTCAGTTACGTCTGCTAACGGAAAACTCCATAATGAACCGGGTTTCAGAAGCAGGTAAAATTTCACAGCCGAATCTAAAAAAGAAACTTGAAAAAAGATTCGTATTCCGCCATTTATGGAACCGGCACTTCAGAATCTCAATAGAAGATGCTGCTCTTGCCTCTCTTTTTACTATGATAAATCCATTTTCAGCATTTTCAGCCACCAGAGGAACAATTTTCAGGTCAGATGAGCCTGTGCGGACACGTTATAATCAGCCGCTTAATGGATTCAATATTGATTCAGGTTACAATTTTCACCGCCCTCACTCTACCTGGGGGCTTCTTGAAGATCTCACCTCTTACCCGTTGTTTAAATCATTCGAAGATTCTGCGAACAAAATTTTTGAGTTGTTTACAGCAACACAGGATCGTGAGCTTCTTCATACAATCAGCTATCCGCGGACGGATGCCTCCGGGTATTATAAATCTACCTGGAACCGGATTGAAGCGGAGTGGATCAAAAGCCTGGACCTGGAAAAACTTCTCCCCCCTTCCGCCCGCAATATTTTGAGTGATGCTGTACCTCATGAGAGTATCCATCCAACCAATATATTTCAGACTCCCGATAAAATGAGAGGTTTGCTAAAACCGGACCTGTTCTTCATATATACGCAAATCTATAAAAGATTCATGAAGAGTATTACATGGGAAACCTCGGATTGCCTGTTTTTTGAGGGTGAATGCGGGATACGTTTATATCCACAAAACAGTTCTGAAGTGCAGGATTCACTGAGTATCACACCTCGCTGGACAGTTGAAAGTGCAGGTGACAGATTATGTGCACTGGGAGCCGTTAGGCCTGCCGCTTATGGCAAAAAACTGGACAGGTGGATCAGCCGTGACCTTCTCAAACGGAATGGCATTTACCTGGAACCAAAAGGAATATTGAAATATGACCCGGAGCTGATTTCAAGCTGTCATGATACACTCATAAAGGCACGCGAAATTATAGACAGAGAAGAAATGGGAAGAGATGAACTGAAGCAGCTATTTCCAATCTCAAGATAGCAAGAGACCAGAAATCTTCATTTGTTCGAGCGTTTTAGGTCGAAAGAGTAATTTTGATTTAAAGCGGGAAAATCTGTCTGCCAGCCTAAATCAATCTTCACCCATTGCATACCTGATTCCGCCCCAAAGATGTTTCAGAAAGAGTTCGTCTTCTGTGAAGGATTCGGAGGTATGGCCAAGACCTGTGTAAAAAGCCCTGCCGCCGTCATATTCATGATACCAGGCAATCGGGTGGCTGCCGGGATGTTCACTCCCTTCATAGCTGTCGGTATCAAGCCACATCAAAACATGAACGCTCTCATTTCTGCTTTTGAAATTATACCATTCATCTGCTCTTTCCCATCGATCGGGAAGCATCTCAGTTGAAATATGATCTTTGACCTGAACATCAATAACAGCCTCACGTACATTGGGATTGTTTGGATGATTCAAAAAATAGGCGCCAACCAGCCTGTTATACCAGGGCCAGTTGTACTCCGTATCCGCAGCTGAATGTATACCTGCAAATCCTCCGCCTGATTGAATATAGGATTCGAATGCTCTTCGCTGCTTGTCATTAAAAATGGTTTCAGTTGTGTTCAGAAAAACAACAGCATCATACTGCTGTAAATTGTCCTCCGTGAAATATGAAGCATCTTCGGTAACTGTAATATCAAAACCGTTTTCGTTTGCCATCTTTCTCAGGGCTTCTTTTCCCGGTTCAATCGATTCATGTCGCCACCCCGTAGTTTTTGAAAAGACAAGAATTCTGCCTTCACCTTCTTCGATATCTTCAGTACTTCCTGCGACTGTTGTTTCCGGATTTGTGAAAAGAGAAAAAGGTAAGAGTAAAACTGATAGTACGGCTGTCATCATCAGTGATTTTATTTGAGTTAAATATACTGTCATGGGTGACCCTTTTTTTAATTATACGTTCGACAAGGAGATACAGTTCTGCCCGGTTACTTACCGGAAATTTGATCAATATCTGTTCTCACTAATCTGTCCGGCCTAAATTTTCAAAAAAGAACGGCTCTAACCCTCATTTCTCACCAAGAAATTTTTTCCTCAGCAAGGCGAAGGTAAAATGGTGGCGGAAACGTACATGGGTACGTTGAGCAAGCCATTTTACCTTCAACGCAGCTGAGGGAAAAAGTTCGCCGAAAACAACCTGTTATTTTTTAAAGGACTCAAATATTGACCCAACTTCTTATCTTACAATAGATTATGAAATATTCAATAAAATCTCTGTGAGAAATGCGGGCTAAAACTTATGCCGTTTGTCCTTCAGTGTTTTATAAAGCATTTCACGTGCACGAAAAATATGAGCCTTCACGGTACCCAGTGGTAAATCGAGTTCATCAGATATCTCCTGGTAACTCATCTCCTCCATGTGCCTCATTCTAATCACATCGCGATATTTTTCAGGTAAATTACTGATAGCAGATTCAATCATTTTTTTTCTCTGCTTACGGATGATTGCCCTGTCTGTCTCAAAGTTCTCATCCGGCAGCTGCACATTCATCTCACCATCTTTTGTTGTAACCGGATCATTGATTGAAAGAGTTTTCAGTTTTTTCTTTCTCAGGTAATCAATAGTATGATTGGTTGCAATCCGGTAAATCCACGTAGAAAATGCGTATTGAGTATTGTAAGATTCAAGATTGTCAAATGCCTTCATAAACACTTCCTGGACCAGGTCTTCAACCTGTTCGCGGTCACGTATCATTTTACCGATATGAAAATGCAACTGTTCACGATATTTTGATACAAGCTTGTTGAAGGCATCATTACTGCCTTTTTTCGCTTGTTTTACCAGCTTGTCATCCTCAAGGCTGCTTGCTGATGCATTCTGTCGGTTTGTATCTGAATCTCTGTTTCTCTGCACGTGCTATAAACTGGATCTATAATTTCTTACTGATACTACACTTCTTATGTAACAAGTTCAATAACTCTTGCCTGGTTTCCGAAGTTGAATAAGAATCCATTCATTTTCTGAAACCTCGTTAATATATTTCAATTTTAACTCTTTTATTTTCTTAAGCACCATATCTTTATCAGTTTTTAACAGTCCTGATAAAAGTATATGCCCATTTTCAGCAACTGCTTTTTCCAGAACCGGGAGTATCCGGATAATTTCATTCCTGTTTATATTGGCCGCCGCCAGGTCAAATTCTGTTTCAGGTATTACTTCTGCTCCGCCTTCCCTGATTTCAAATTTATCCGAAACACTGTTGATTAAAGCATTTTCGGATGCATTCCGGATGCTCCACGGATCAATGTCGAAAGCAAATACGGAAGCAGCACCCAGTTTTAATGCAGCAATACCAAGAACGCCGGTGCCGGTTCCCGCATCCAGCACCTTTTTACCCGTAAGATCAAGGTTTGCAAGTTTTTTCAGCATGAGCCGGGTTGTCTCATGGTACCCGGTTCCAAACGACATTTTAGGATCGATCTCCATCAAGATCTGATCTTTTCCGGGCTCTTTATTACTCCAGGTGGGGCGAATAAAAAAAGGTCCCACCTCAAGAGGCTGGATTCCCTTTTCCCAATCCGAATTCCAGTTTCTCTCTTCTATCTCTTCAATTTCAAAATCAGGAGCCTCGGGATGGAGTGACAAAATCTGTTCGATCTGTTCCCTGTTCACGTCATCGAATCGTTTCTTATCGATATACGCTTCAATCCGGTCGTCAAATTGTTCAAACCCGTAGAAATCCATATCCAGAAGTTCGGCGATCAGCATCTCCTGGTAAGGGGCCGAAACATAGATTGTCAATTTTATATAGCTCACTTCGGAATTCTGTTGTAAATTAATTCAAGAAGTACATCACCCACTGCCTGTAACGTATTTTTACTGATTATATTTAAATCATCACGCTGAGTATGCCAGTATTCGGGGAAAATTACTTTACCGCTGTCCGATACACGATGATGAATGATATTTATCATCGGTATTCCGGTGAGCCTCTGAACAATAATATGGTCGTCTGAAATGGGTGCGCCGCGCCGATTTACAAAAAGATCTCCATATCCTTTTTTATCGGCAACAGACCAGATTTCATCTACAAGACTTGGTGCATATTGCATGGAATAACCCTCTTTTGGAAAAATTGCATTTTCACCGCCAACCATATCCAGTAATATTCCAAACCGCGGGTTATAACCGGGCACCGGGGGATTGCTTCCCCATTCCCGCGACCCGAGGAAGTAAAACTCCAGGTCAGACTGTTTTCCGTAATCTTCACCGTCAAAAAATATGATATCAACACCGATGGGCACGGGGTTATCTTTGAAAATTCTTGCCAGTTCCAGCAGTACACCTACACCGCTTCCCCCGTCATCAGCACCCGGAATAGGTGAATTCTTGTCATCAGGATCTTTTTCAGCCCTGGGCCTGGTATCCCAGTGAGCGGCAAGAACAATTCTGTCGGAGTGGTTTATACCAAAGGAACTGATAAAATTCGTGAGACTGAGTGTATCACCATACACAATTCTGTGGAAATTTTGAGAATACACATTTCGTTGCTCTGCAAATGATTGAAGCTTTTTATTTAAAAATTTTTTAACCTCAGTATGTCCTTCAGAGCCCGGAACTCTTGGTCCCGCTGAAACCTGGGTCTCAATAAAATGATAGGCAGAATCAGCTGAAAAAAGAGGCACATTCCGGCCCTGTTCCTCAAAATTAAAACCCTGTTTATCGGTCTGACAGGCAACTATAAAAAGTATGGCTGCAAATGCCACTAAAAAATTTGTAAACCGCTGCCTCTTATTCATTACTTCGGTGGACCATCGTTGCGGCTGACTGCTCTGTCGGGTATACGATGGTATCCATGATATTCACATGCGTGGGTCGGTTAGCTGTAAAAATAATAATCTCGGCCACATCTTCAGCCGTAAGCGGCTGCATTCCGCGATAAACCGAATCTGCCTTTTGTTCGTCATCAAACCGAACCTTGCTGAATTCCGTATGCACGAGGCCCGGTGAAACCGAACTGACCCGGATCCCGGTGCCGTGAAAATCCTTTTTCATCGAATTTGTGATGGCACGAACGGCATATTTGGTTGCTGTATAAACAGATCCGCCTGCATATGTTTCGTACCCGGATGTAGACCCGATGTTAATGATATGCCCGCTGTTCCTGTTTTTCATCTTCTCAGCAATGAACCTGGTTATATAGAGAAGTCCTTTTATATTCGTATCGATCATCTGGTCCCAGTCATCGGTATCAGCATCGTAGATTTTGCCAACCCCTTTTGCCAGGCCGGCATTATTTACAAGGATATCGACGCCGACAGAGAGTGAATCGATAAATTTTTTGCACTCAATCTTATTTCTGATATCAAAGGGGAATATCATGGCTTCGACATCATGTTTTCTCAGTGAATCCTGCAGCTGCTTAAGTCTCTCTTCTCTGCGTCCGGTCAAAACAAGATTGCATCCGTAACCGGCAAACAGCTCAGCTGCTGCCCTGCCGATACCGGAGGTAGCACCTGTTACAAGAACCCATTTACCTTTCAGCCTGTTTTGCATCAGCTCACCCCGTTCAGAGCTTCCACCATTCTTCCGGCTTTCAGTATCTCCGTTTCGTTGAATGTATCTGCAAGAAACTGGATTCCTACCGGCAGACCGTTGGAGTGAAATCCTGCAGGAACACTTATTCCGCAAATACCGGCGAGATTCGCTGTAATGGTATAAACATCATTCAGATACATTTGAACAGGATCATCGAGGTTTTCGCCCAGTTTAAATGCTGTTGTGGGCGCTGTTGGTGAGGCAATCACATCTACTTTCTCAAAAGCTTCATCAAAATCCTGCTTTATAAGTCTTCTTATTTTCTGTGCCTTCGCATAGTAGGCATCATAATAACCTGCACTGAGCACATATGTGCCGAGCATAATGCGGCGTTTCACCTCTGTCCCGAACCCTTCGGTCCTGGATTTCTTGTAAAGCCTCACAAGTGAGGAATCGATATTTGCGAGCTCTTCAACAAGCTGCTCATGATCTGCACCGACAGCAATTTTAATCTGCTCCCGGAGAGCCTTCTGTTCCCGGGTCAACTCTTGCTCCACCTGGTCGAAATCGGCTCTGTGTCCGTATCGAATCCCGTCGTACCTTGCAAGATTACTGGAAGCTTCGGCTGTAGCCAGAATATAGTACGCTGCAATTCCATACTTTGCATGCGGCAGGTGAATTGGAATCAGTTCCGCATTTTTATTTTCAAGATCTTTCAGATAGCTTTGGATCCTTACTCTGATTTCATCATCAAGTCCCTCTCCGAAATACTCTTCCGGAACGCCGATTTTTAGTTTGCCCGTACTCTTTTTCAGCTCTTCAATGTAGTTCGGAACCGGCAGATGGGCAGATGAATTATCCATCGGGTCTGCTCCTGAAATCACCTGCAGCACCGAAGCAACATCATCCACACTGTTCCCGAAGGGACCAATACAGTCGAATGAAGAGGCAAATGCAACAAGCCCGTAGCGCGACACTCTGCTGTAGGTCGGTTTCAGGCCAACAACACCGCAATAGGATGCCGGCTGTCGAATTGAACCGCCTGTATCAGATCCGAGCGACAGATTGCACATCCCCGCAGCAACAGCTGCCGCACTTCCGCCGCTTGAACCGCCGGGAACACGTTCGGGATCGTGAGGGTTTTTGGTTGGACCGTAGTATGAATTCTCGGTAGAAGATCCCATGGCAAATTCATCCATGTTTATACGCCCCAAAAGAATAGCATCTTCTTTCTTTAACTTTTCTATAACTGTTGCATCATATACACTTTCAAAATTTGCCAGCATTTTGGACGAGCAGGATGTGATTTTTCCTTTTTCACAAATCACATCTTTCACGCCAATCACAGCACCGGCCAAAGATCCGGCAGTGCCGTTGTTGATCTTTTTTTGAATGCGTTCTGCTTCGGATTTTGCAGAATCGGTATCTACCGAAATAAATGCATTGAGCGTTTCATTGATTTCAGAAACTACATCCAGATAAGAGTTTACAATTTCAGGGAGTGTTATTTTTTTATTTTTCAGATGCTCCTTTGTGGAGAGCAGATCATTCATATATAAATTGATTAATTCTTTTCAGATTCAGTTTCTTTATTTTCCTTCTTTTCATCGAATCGAGTAGAATCGGATATCTCTTCTTTTCCGCGATCTATCTCACGTTTAATATCATCCGAAGCTTTTCTGAACTCTTTGATCCCCTGGCCCAGGCCACGTGCAAGATCAGGAATTCTTTTCGCTCCGAACAACAGAAGAATTGCAAGAAATATCAGAACATATTCAAAACCGCCTATACTTCCCATATAATAAAAATTAAATTTATTTGTTAAATTCACATGGTATGCAGAAACATACACAACAAGATAAAAAATATTTTCATCACCTTAAGACCGGCAATTAAAAATAATTTTTAAAAAAGTGCATCAAAATTTGCATTTGTCATAAAGTTGTGTTTTATAGCAGTCGACTAAATTATTAAGAAAAAATTTATTAAGAAAAACATTTAAACATAAAATAAGTTATGATCTGGACAGTAGAATTAGCCGCGGCACTTGATGATGCACCGTTTCCTGCAACAAGGGAAGAATTAATTGAATGGGCTGAACGTAACGGCCTGCCTCAACAGGTTATTGACAACCTCTATGAACTCGATGAAATTGAGGAGGGCGAAGATATGGTATATGAAGGCATAGAAGATATATGGCCTGATTATATCAGGAAAGAGGATTTTTTCCACGGCGAAGAAGATGAAGGATTTGACTACGATGACGTTTAGTCATTTATAAATTACGTATCTTCTCATTAATAATAAGTAGCGGTTGTATGAATACCATGCAACCGTTTTTCATATAAGTTAGTTTAAACGTGTCTGTAGTCAGGCTATTAATTTTTAAGTTATTTTTATTGACATCCGCCCTAAATGTCACTCTTTATTTTAATATTTCTGTTGCATACGGCCAAAATGCAGCAACTCTTGATCAGCAGGAGTCAGAAAAAGTGGTCAGGATTATACGATTTTCCGGAAATGACAATGTTAAAGACGGCACGCTTTTAAACCTGATCAGAACATCTACAAACCGGGAATTCCTGGGGATTCCGCGATTTACACCCTGGTATTATATCTGGCAGCTTTTTGGTGGCGGAATCGGTGAGGAACCGGCTTACCTGAACCGTGAAATGGTTGGAAATGACATAGAACGTATTCAGCTCTTTTATCAGAATATCGGTTATTTTGAGACAAACGTTGACACTACCGTTGTAGAATATAATAAAGACCGGGTAGAGGTCTCTTTTATTATTGAGGAAGGACCCGCATCCAATATACGAACAGTTGCTTTTACAGGACTGCCCGATTTTGAAGATGAATCCAAAAAAGAAAAATTTTACGAAGAGAGCAGATTCAACAGTTCTTTTATTGACGACTCTACCTTTAGCTATAACAGGCAGTATGATGCACTTACGCTTCGTGAGGAACAGACGAGAATTATAAACTTCCTTAAGAATAACGGTTATGCATCGGTTCAGCGCGATTCAGTTAAAGCACTTATCAAACGGGACGAGGATGAGCGTACCAATATGGATATTCTGTTTGCTATGAATCCCGGGAACATCTTTACCTTCGGTGATCTGCACGTTGAGCTGGCGGGACCTGATGGCGGAGCTGAGTATCAGGAAGCAGATACAATCCGAAACAGCAGTTTTACCACGGCTGGAAAATCAATTTTTATCCGGAAACAGACTGCAGCTCAAACGGATTTTGAGCTTGTAACCAACCACCTCAGGTTTAAACCCGGCGAAATTTTTGATCAGTCCAGGTACATACAAACCGTAAATGAATTTCAGAACCTGGGAATGCTCTTTATTAACCGGTTTGGACTGGATGAGGAGAGTGCGCTGCCTGACTACACCGAAGAAGAAATACCTGTCTATTTTGATTTTCAGACAACTTCAAGACACTCTGTGAGAGCCGAATTATTTGGAATGAGAAGGTTCGGGTTTGGTACCGGTGCGGGTATTAATTATTCAAACAACAATCTCCTGGGGACTGCAGAAAATCTTACAATCGGCCTGAATGCCAATTTTGAATTCGTAACGCCTTCAACCCTGAGAGAAATTGTACCTCCGGATGAGGATGGCACAAGACGGGTCTCTTCAACCATATTCAGAACCCTCGAAAGTTCAATCGATTACTCGGTACCACGTCTTAATTTTCCTTTTGCGGTCTTTTCTCAAAATTCACTTTTCCAGAATTCGAGAACTATTTACTCACTTACCTACAGCCAGTCGAACCAGCTCTTTTTTGATATTAATTTTGATCTCCGGTTTAACCTGAGGTATGAAACCACACACTCTGCGCGCTTCAGCAGTTTCCTGGATCTGCTCGAAATGGATATTGTGGATTCTGATCCATCCTCTGAATTCAGGCAAAACCTGATTGATGAGTTCGGGGAAGGATCGTTTGAACTTGAGAGGATTGAAGAAGATTTCCGCCCTCAATTTTCATCCATTATCCGCTATACACTCAGAAGCTCCACAACAGATATCATAAAACGAAATTTTGGCCATTTCAGCGAATTCTCCATTTCGAGCGGCGGTAATTTTCCTTTTTTACTCGACCGGTTTGCATTTACTCCCGGTGAGGTTGAAGAAAATATTCCATCACCATTTGGCATTTCATCCAATTCACTCGCTTACAGCAGGTTTTTCAAACTGACAGCAGACTATCGCCGTTATATTCCCTTTGCTGCCAACTCCGTATTTGCATACCGCTTTTTTGGTGGTTATGCGCACCCATACGGTCAAAGTACAAACATACCGCTGAACAGACGTTTCTTTGCCGGCGGCAGCAATGATATTAGAGGATATGCGCCATTCAGACTGGGCCCCGGGGCCATTGCTCCTGAAGACGTTACCATTAACGGCGGTGAAATTAAACTCGCTGCATTTGCTGAAGTAAGGCAAAAATTTATTGATAACCTGCTTTCTGCCGATTGGCAGATTGCTATCTTTACCGATGCAGGTAATATCTGGTACGGGCCCCGGAACAGCTTCAGAGACATTGAAAACAGGGATATTTTACGAGACGGTAAATTTTTTATTGATACCTTTATTGAGCAAATTCCGGTATCCAGCGGAGTGGGAGTTCGCCTTGATTGGGATTTTCTGATTGCGCGGCTCGATTTCGCATTCAGAATCAATGACCTGCAGGAAGGCTGGTTTAAAAATAAAAATGCATTTTTAAGTTTTGGTATCGGTCACTCTTTTTAAACACTTTTATAAAACAGGTACCGGCATCATTGATAAATCTTGATATTTACAGGCTGCATCGGACCTAAAAGTTCCATAAAATTGAATTATATTCTGTTTGAATAGAAACGAAATTATTTTTCCTCTTCTATTTCAAAATCATCAAACAAAAAAGGTATGACAGAAAAAGAGATCCCCGGAAAATTCAAAAACCAGTCCAAAATTCTTTTAAAATCGCGCTTCCTTAGGAATTTGTCGTTATTTGAGCGATATGAATTTCTGCAGCTTTGTCATCGGAGAAAATATAAGGAGGGTGAATATATTTACTATCAGAACGATCCCGGCACCGGTATGTATTTTATTGAAGAGGGACGTGTACAGCTCAGTGTGGTTAACAACATTGACGATCCCGAAAAAGGGAGTGCCGACCACGAACTGGAACCGCCGGAAAGCTTTGGTGCCATGTCGATCGGGTACGAATTGCGACGGATGTCGTCTGCCAAATGCATTACCGACTGCACCCTGCTCGGTTTTTTCAAGCCCGATTTCGAAACCCTGAAAAAACGACATCCGGAAATTGCCATCAAATTTATAGAAACCATATCCATGATTGCTATGATGCAGCTTGAGCGTACAATGAGAAAGCTGTGCGAAACAGCTGATACCAAAACAGCATTTTCCATCCAGTTTGAATCCTACTACAGGGTTTACGAAGAAGACGAGATTTAATGGCATTAAAGAAAGGTGAAATTACTGAACTGGAAATTGAATCTGCAGCTTTTAAGGGAAAAGGCGTTGCCAAAAAAGACGGGCTGGCTGTATTCATTCCCAATACTGCGCCGGGTGACCTTGTGAAAGCCCGCATTGTTAAAAAAAAGAAAAAATACCGCGAAGCCAAACTTCTGGAGATCATTGAACCATCTCCAAAACGCATTGAGCCGAAGTGCCGCCATGCACTTGTCTGCGGAGGATGCACGTGGCAGTTTCTGCCCTACAGCGAGCAATTGGTTATCAAGGAGCAGCAAGTCAGAGATCATGTAGAACGAATCGCCGGCCTTTCTCCCGGTATTGTTGAACCGATAGTCGGATGTGATCAGCCATTCTACTACCGGAATAAGATGGAATACAGTTTTGGAAGCCGAAGGTGGCTCTCGGATGAGGAGATCCGCAGTGATGATTATGTGGATGATTCGGCCTTTGCCGCAGGTCTTCACGCACCCGGCAGGTACGATAAAATCCTGAACCTGAAGGAGTGTCATCTTCAGCCGGAATTTTCATATAAAATCCTTGATTTTGTCAGAAGCTGGTGCATCAGCAACGATATTAAGCCCTTCGACACCTATAATAATGAAGGGTTCATCCGTCACCTGGTAATCCGGAATTCCCATTTCACAGAAGATCTTATGGTAAATATCGTAACGTTCAGAGATGAACCCGATATTGTAAACCGGCTTTGTTCCGGCCTAATTGAGAGCTTTCCGGAGATTACGACGGTTATTAACAACATTAATGATCAGCTGAACCCAACGGCAGTAGGGCGTTACGAACATGTTTTGTACGGACCGGGTTATATAACAGATAATATCGGACATCACTCGTTTAAAATAGATGCAAATGCCTTTTTCCAAACCAACACCAAACAGGCTGAAAAGCTATACAGGGTTGCCAAGGAGTATGCTGAACTGAGTGATGATGAACTTCTGTATGATCTCTACTGCGGGGTGGGTACTCTTACACTTTATCTTTCAGACCAGGTTGAGCGTGCTGTTGGTGTTGAATTGATTGACGTAGCCATCAAGAATGCCAAAAGCAATGCAGAGGATAACAGCGTATCCAATACTGAATTTGTGCTCGGAGATATGAAAGATACCTTTAATGACCATATGCTGAATAAATTTGGAAAACCGGATTGCATCATCACCGACCCTCCCAGGTCCGGCATGCACCCTGATGTGGTATCACGATTAGGTGAACTTGCTGTTCCAAAACTGGTATATGTAAGCTGCAACCCATCAACCATGGCAAGGGATCTCAAGGAACTGAAAGAGCATTACAGGGTTGAGAAAGTTCAGCCTGTGGATATGTTTCCCCAGACATATCACATCGAAGCCGTTGCACGGCTGACCGCTATTGATTAAAACAGGAAATGATTCACTGCCTCAACAGGTTTATCCGGGTATGAAAAAAAAAGTAATTGTAATTGGAGCCGGGCTTGGCGGGCTGGCTGCATCAGCTCTCCTGGCTGGTAAAGGGTACCGGGTTACGGTCCTCGAAAAAAATAAGGAACCCGGCGGAAAGATGAACCGGGTATCGGAAAAGGGCTACCGCTTCGATACCGGTCCGAGCCTTCTGACCATGCCCGACATTATTGACTCGCTCTTTGAGGCATGCGGAAAAAAGAGAGAAGACTACCTCACATTTCTCCCCGTCTCCCCTCTTTGCCGATATTTTTTCGCAGACAAAACTGTATTTGACAACTACTCAGATCCGAAAAAAAATGCCGGTGAGCTGCTTAAAATAGCCCCGGATGAATTGGATAACTACCATTCATTTCTCTCTTATGCTTCGGATCTATACGATAAAACATCCGGTGCTTTTCTAAATAATCCTCTTTATGACACATCTGATCTGAAGCAGTTAAATTTCCCCGATTTCTTCGGAATCGATGCATTTTCAACTGTAGCCTCGAGAGTCGACTCCGTCTTCGGCTCTCCGTATCTTCGCCAGTTTTTCAAACGATTCACCACCTACAACGGGTCATCACCCTTCCAGGCGCCAGCTACACTAAATGTAATTCCGCATGTTGAGATAAATATGGGTGGTTATTATGTGAAGGGCGGACTCTATTCTATAGCAAAGGCTCTTGAAAAACTTGCCCGTGAGCTCCATGTGGAATTTCAATTTGAAAAGGAGGTTCGTGAAATCAGCTGCACAGCAAATCGTGCAGAAGCGGTTATACTGTCTGACGGGTCAGAGTTGAAGGCAGATATTATTGTTTCGAACAGCGATGCATCCGAAACACTGCTGAAATTACTGCCAAAAGAAGCAGTTCCCCGGCGGAAAAGAGTAAAACAGAAAAAGCTTGAGCCCTCCTGTTCCGGCTTTGTGCTCTTGCTTGGCATTTCAAAAAAATATGACTCGCTTGCTCATCATAACATTTTTTTCTCTTCCGACTACCGGAGAGAATTCAATTCCATATTCAATGAAAAGAAATTACCAGGCGACCCGACTATCTACATCGCCAATACATCTCATTCCGACCCGGATCATGCACCTGAGGGACACTCAAACCTCTTTATCCTGGTAAATGCACCCTACCTCACCGAAGATCAAAATTGGGAAGCGCAATCCCGGAAATACCCTGAAATAATTATCAGCAAACTTGAAAATTCCGGGCTGGACGGACTCAGAAACTCTGTTGAATTTTCTAAAATCATTACACCGGAAGATTTTTATAAGAGGTACAGATCGAACAGAGGCAGCATTTACGGAACATCCTCCAATTCTAAATTTTCAGCCTTCAGCAGGCCAAAAAATAAAACCTCATTTATTGACGGCCTCTATCTCACAGGTGGCAGTACCCACCCCGGCGGTGGCATTCCGCTCGTACTTCTATCGGCTTTTCATGCTGTAACCCTGGTTCAGCGGTATGAAAAATGAAGAAGGCTCCCGGTAGTGAATAAGTCGGTAATTTAAAGTAATTTTACCCGATGACTGATATACAGCAATCTGAACATAATCAAAAAAAGGCCGATGCGGGTCCCTCTTCGGCAGGTGAAACATCCAGGCACCATTTAAAACGTCTCTGGAAGATCATAAAACGACACAGCGGCCTGGATGATCTGTCGGACCACCCGGTTGAAATAAAGCACCCTGTAAAACCGAAACCACGAGAAAAGAAGTCTCTGCTAATCCTCCTGTTACAACTTACCCCGTGGATTCTGGCAGTTTTGTTTGCTTTTTCTTTCTATTGGGATTTCGATGGCTATTCCATCTCAATAATTGGCACAGTTTATCCTTTAAACGGGATTTTACGAATTGTAACCATCAGCGGTCTCATCGGATTTCTCACAAACTGGATTGCGATTACCATGCTCTTTCGTCCCTCCGGAAAGCGTCCGATACTCGGCCACGGCTTAATACCCGCTCACAAAGAGAGGATCGCTTTCCGCCTTGCAAATGCTGTATCTGAAGATCTGATCAATCCTGAAATCATCAAACAGAAAATTCATGAATCAAACGTAATCAGCCGGTACAGGGAAAAATCAGTTGCCTGGCTGAAAACGCTTATTGACGATCCATCATTCAGAAATGATATCAAACAGTGGGTTATTGAGTATTCCGAAGATGTGATTGCAGACGCTGATTTACGTGCAAACCTTGCACGGCACGTAATAGAAGAAGTTGATGAGGCTCTTGTGAACAGGTCTCTCGAAAAAGCGGCCATCAGGGCCTATACATTTCTCCGGGGCAGGGAGATGCAGGATATTATTGAAGATGCCATTGCCGAAATCCCTTCATCCGTTGAAAAGGGGTTCGACAAGCTCGACCTCTTCCTGGATGAGCTGCCTGATAAGCTGGATCAGCAGGGTGATGCCATCGAAGAACTTATAACCAGCCTGCTGTATCGTTTGATAAATCAGCTGGATGTGCACGCTTTGGTTGAAGACAATTTAAAAACATATGACGAAGCCAGGCTGGAAGCTATGATCCGCGGGGCCACGAACGAACAGCTGCGCTACATTCAGTATCTTGGGGCGGTGATCGGAACTGTGGGCGGACTCGTAATCTGGCAGCCGGTAATAAGTTTAAGTGCTATCTGTATCCTTCTGGCGCTGATTTTTGCTCTTGATTACACGATTGAACTGTTAACGTAACTATCTCATTTCATCTTTTACTGTGAGCCTCCGTATATTCAATCCCGAAATTTTAATTTTCATCTGCTAAGTAAAATGAAACCAAGCTCATCCTTTCAGGACTTTACCAGGCTAATCTCCATACTCAGAAAAGAGTGTCCGTGGGACCGCAAGCAAACTCACGAATCACTAAAAGACAATCTTATTGAAGAGGTTTATGAAGTTGTTGATGCAATTGACAACAGAGATTTCGACGAATTGAAAAAAGAGCTTGGAGATCTTCTTCTGCATGTGGTTTTCCAGGCAGAGATGGCTTCCGAAAAGAGTGAATTTACGATGGATGATGTGATTCGCGGAATATCAGAAAAATTAATACGGCGGCATCCGCATGTATTTAGTGATACAAAAGCAGAAGATGACAGTGATGTTGCTTCAAACTGGGAATCCATCAAGCTGAGTGAAGGCAAAAGCTCTATCCTTGACGGATTGCCAAAAAACCTTCCCGCCCTGATTAAAGCCCATCGCATGCAGGAGAAAGCAGCCAATGTGGGATTCGATTGGGCAGAATGGAAACTTGCCTGGGAAAAACTGGATGAAGAGATCGATGAATGGCGACATGCCGTTGAGCACCAGGACAAAGCGGAACAGAAAGATGAATTTGGTGACCTTCTCTTTTCAATTGTAAATGTGGGACGCCTGCTTGACCTGAATGCAGAAGATTCACTGAGAGCAGCGAACCGGAAATTTGAATCCAGGTTCCGGTTTATTGAAGAGAAACTTGCTGAAAAAAACCGCACTGTTACAGAGTCTGATCTTGAAGAGATGGATAATCTTTGGAACGAGGCTAAGAAGAAAGGACTTTGAAATGTTTTTGAGCACGATCCCGGTCCGGATCTTTTTTCGATGGAACCAATGATATTTTTGATATATACGGTTCAGGTAAATCGTGATTTTTGGCTCCCTGCAGCACATACATTTTATACCAGTTAAATGGTAAAAGATCATAGTCTATTTTCGTCGCTGTATATGAAAACACCTTGATATGACTATTATTGAATCCGTGGTTTAAAATTATTCTCCTGTACCCGTTTCCGCATCCTTCCGCTTTGTCAAGCAGATGAACATGATTCCGGTCTATTCTGTATAAAACTCCGCGGACCAGGTCTTCCGTGTTACCTGTCCTGAAAATATCACACTTACCTGAACCGTCTTTGTTACTCACTTTATGCCATCGAAGATCATAACCAGAAAGGCACTTGGTCCCTGCAACCTCTGCAGATGGTACACGGTTTTTGAAGCGGTGTGTAAACATATTTGAACCATAGGCGAAATAATAAATCAAACCGGGCCTTAACTTATTTTCTGAATCAATGGATATTGTAAAATCTAAACGCGATTATACCGGAGAAATCTTTATTATAATAATTAGTTCGCTGTAAATTCAAAAATATCGCACATGGATTTTAAAGAATGGATTGGTAAGTCTTCAGAAATGGAGTTTACACTTAACCCCGAAACTTTCAGGTCGTACCAGGAGCAGATGGATACAGACGGATCCTTTACAGATGAAGGTGATCTCCTGCCTCCTTTTGGCTACTGGTTCTATGTCGCAGACCAGGATAACGGATCTTTTAACGATATCTTTAAAGACTCCGGAGATTTAAATATCTACTGGAGATCGGGAAAAATCTCTGTGAATACTCCACTAGTCGTTGGCCGGGATTGTAAAAGCGTTCTCAAGATTAAAGATGTAGAATCATTAAGTGAAGAAGACCAATCATTTTTGATTACTTTGAGTCAAAGAGTGCTGACAGGCAGATCTGCTGCGATTGAGGAAGAGCTGCAGGTTGTGGCTGCTGGCAATTCCGGAAATCAGCAAAAAAGGCACCGTATTGATTTTGATCCTGACTGGGAGCTTGAAATTGATCAGAACCGGGCAGAAAAATATCTTACCCTCGAGCCCCGGATTTTTGGGCGCCCGGCACCCGATATCCTTTCCGGTCTTGGCGAACAGGAAAAACAGTCGGCTGGGCCCAGTATCCAGGGCCCTCCCGGAATGATTCTTCTGCTCGAAACTTTTTCCGAAAATTTTGGAAGCCGCAAGATTGAGAGTTTAAATTACAGGTCGTATGGAGTTGAAAACGTTGATTCGCTGACCATTGCCTGTCGTGATACAGATACATATCAAACATCCATGCGGCTTATAAATTCACGAAGGCAGGTTTTCTTCAGTACCGAAATTCAATGGAATTATGCGTGGTAGAAACAGCCGGCAGCAATTTCCGCAGCCGCCTGTTTATAGAAACCCACCAGGCAATCAACCCCCCAGGCTCCGGAGCATTACATGCGAAATTTTGAATTGCGATTTTTGAATTTTGAATGATCTGTCATCTTATAATAATATAAAAACCATGGACAAATATTTTCATTCTTCAGAAGAATTAAACACGCAATTAAATTCAAATTGAAATGAATCAGTAAGCCAGCAATACGGCTGATCTTACGAATACAAAACAGAAACAGAATATACAATCGGTCTTTCTGATTGTTGATTACCTTCAGCCAAACCGGCTCCCATGGGTGTCTCCTGTTTATAGAAAAACCGGCCGGAATCAAACCCGGGCTCCGTAGGAGCCACCTCCCCCGACAATTCATCGATTCCAACCAAAAAACAGGTCCCCAACCGCGAGCTAAATAGCCAACAGGAGGTTCCTCCGGAACCATGAATCTCACGTCCACGAATGCTTTCTATAAACAGGGTGCTCCTCCGGAGCATTATGTGCTAAATTTTGAATTGCGATTTTTGAATTTTGAATGATCTGTAATCGTATAATATCATGAAAACCATGGACAAATATTTTCATTCTTCAGAAGAATTAAACACGCTATTAAATTCAAATTGTAATGAATCAGTAAGCCACAAAACGGTTAATCATACGAATACAAAACAGAAACAGAACATACAATCGGTCTTTCTGTTTGTTGATTATCTTCAGCCAAACCGGCTCCCATGGGTGTCTCCTGTTTATAGAAAACCGCTGATTCAACCAATCTCCAGGCTCCCTTGGGAGCCTCCTGTTTATAGAAACCGCCAGGAAATCAAACCCCGGGCTCCAGAGGAGCCACCTCCCGGGATAATCCATCAATTCCATCCAAAAAACAGACCAACAACCACGGCCACAATAGCCAACAGGAGGTTCCTCCGGAACCATGAATCTCACGTCCACGAATGCTTTCTATAAACAGGGTGCTCCTCCGGAGCATTACGTGGAAAATAATAGCCGAAATTTTTTTCAAAATTGGTGAAAATTTTTAAATCAAAACAATATTATTTGACATCAGCAGTCAGATGTTCATCAAATTCATCAGGTAAGAGACAGCTTAACCGCTATCTTTTCTTAAAACAATAACACCCGGATCAAAAAATACCGGCTATTCATAAAAGGAGATAAAAATGCCAAATACATTCTCACAAATTTACCTGCAATTCGTTTTCGCTGTTCAAAATCGAAAAAGCATGATACCAAAAGAAAAGAAAGAAGACCTTCACAAATATATGACCGGTTTGGTCCAAAACAGAAAAGCAAAAATGATTGCTGTTCATTGCATGCCGGATCATATACATCTCTTTGTAGGATATAAACCCAGTTTTCTAATTTCAGATTTTGTAAAAGAAATCAAAGTAGAAAGCAATGAGTTTATTAATGATAAAAAATTGACCAACAGAAAATTTAAATGGCAGGAAGGATATGGCGTTTTCTCCTATTCACATTCTCACGTCGACCGTGTAGCAAAATACGTTCTGAATCAGGAAAAACATCACAAGGTGCGGACATTTCGAGAAGAGTATCTCGACCTGCTGCAAAAATTTAAAATTCCCTACGATGAAAAATATCTGTTTCGTTTTTTTAATTAACGGTTAGCACTCATTTCGGTTTGATATATCGCAACTGCCTCTTAATCAACCACCTGCAATTTCCTCAGCCGTATTGCCGGCTCCAATCGGAGCATTACGTGCTAAATTTTGAATTGCGATTTTTGAATTTTGAATGATCTGTAATCGTATAATATCATGAAAACCATGGACAAATATTTTCATTCTTCAGAAGAATTAAACACGCTATTAAATTCAAATTGCAATGAATCAGTAAGCCACTAAAACGGTTAATCATACGAATACAAAACAGAAACAGAACATACAATCGGTCTTTCTGATTGCTGATTGCCTTCAGCCAAACCAGCTCCCTTAGGAGCCCCCTGCTTATAGAAAACCGGTGATTCAACCAATTCCCAGGCTCCAATCGGAGCCTCCCGTTTATAGAAAACGCCAGGAAATCAAACCCCGGGCTCCGGAGGAGCCACCTCCCCGGCAAACCATCAACTCCATCCAAAAAAACAGAATTCCAACTGCTGCCACAATAGCCAACAGGAGGTTCCTGCGGAACCGAGAATGTCACGGCTACCACTGCTTTCTATAAACAGGGTGCTCCTCCGGAGCATTACGTGCTAAATTAGGTTAAAAGATGTTTTCATAATATATTTTTACTATGAAAATGAATGCAGTTTTAACCCATCAAAAAATTACAGAAAATGAAAAGTAAAAATATTCTCCTGGTAATCATTTTATCACTCACAATAGTATCATGCGGAGAAAAACCGGGAGAAGAACAACCCGAACCGCTGCTTAGTCAGCCTGAGCTGATCACAGACGGTTACCGGTTTACGGAAGGACCATTCTGGCACCCGGATGGATTTCTCCTCTTTAGTGATATCCCTGCAAACAGGGTTTATAAATGGACACCGGGCGAAGGATCAGATGTATTTATAGAACCCTCCGGCAATTCAAACGGGATTGCAGCCGATACGGATGGACATATACTGCTGGCACAACACGCCGGAACTGTTTCCCGATTAACAGGAGAGGGTGAACTGCGGATAATCGCAGACAGTTATGAAGGAAAAAGACTCAACAGTCCCAATGACCTTACGGTTCATTCCAGTGGTTCAATTTTCTTTACAGATCCCCCATTTGGAGTGAGTGAAGAGGAAAGAGAACTGGAATTCAGTGGTGTGTATAAACTTACATCTTCAGGTGATTTGCAACTGATTTATGATCAGTTTACCCATCCCAACGGAATCACCTTTTCGCCGGATGAATCCCGTCTTTACATAAATGATTCCAGAACCGGTGACGTTATATTTTTTGAAACAGATCAGGATGGAAATACCGGCAATCCAGCAACATTTGCCAATATTGGTGAAATGACCGAAAAAGGAGGGGCTGACGGAATGAAAACAGATTCAGCCGGGAACCTCTATACGACCGGACCCAATGGAATACTTGTATTTAACAATGATGGTGATCTGATTTACAAAACAGAATTTGAAGAACAGATCACAAATCTTGCCTGGGGCGGACCGGATGGAGAACATCTTTTCCTTACAGCCTCTTCCAATGTGTACAGGTTTGATGTAAACATACCTGAATAAAAAAATCTCGGCAGAACTTAATAAAAGCGGGGACTTGCCCTTCAATATGACATGAAATTTATCAGAACGTCTTTTCTGTGGTCCGGCTTGGAATCGCACGCTTAAAAAATAATTTTTGGGAAACATATTTTAATAATTTGATACAATTAAGAGAACATCATTTTCTTATCTTTTATTTATGAAATGATTTGGTGAAGCTTGTCACACGAATTGGTTTACCTGATTTTATTTTAAAAGCGACTATTTCGGACAGATATACGATAAATTTGATCGTTTTACTTCACTGGTTACACATTTGCTATTATAAACTCACTTATACAATCGATATATCCATTTATGAAAAGAGTAGTAGTTACAGGCCTCGGTGCCCTGACCCCAATCGGAAACAGTGTTTCTGAATTTTGGAAAAACCTGGTTAACGGAAAGAGCGGTGCAGCAGACATTGAAAATTTTGACGCATCCCGATTCAGAACACGATTTGCCTGTGAATTAAAAGACCTTGATCCGGCCGATTTTCTCAGCCACAGAGAGATCAAACGAACAGATCCTTTTACACGATATGCATTGATATCTACAGATGAAGCGGTAAAAGATTCAGGCCTGGAATTTGATAAAATGGATCCGTTTGATATAGGAGTTATCTGGGGCACGGGCCAGGGCGGTATGCTCACCTTTGAAGAAGAGGTAAAAAATTATGTCACCAACGATTACAATCCGCGCTTTAACCCGTTTTTTATACCAAAATTAATCCCCAACCTTGCCGGTGGTTTAATTTCTATTAAATATGGGTTAATGGGAATCAACTACTGCACTGTATCTGCCTGTGCCACTTCAAATACTGCCATCATGGATGCATTTAACTATATCCGGTGGGGAAAAGCGAAAGTGATTATTACGGGCGGGTCTGAAGCCCCCATAACAGAGGCATCATTTGGCGGCTTCTCCGCGATGAAAGCGATGTCCACGCGAAACGATGATCCGGAAACTGCTTCCAGGCCGTTTGATATTGAGAGAGACGGGTTTGTAATGGGAGAAGGTTCCGGAACACTGATCCTGGAAGATTATGAGCATGCCAAAGCCAGGGGTGCCACTATTTATGCAGAAGTAGCCGGTGCAGCCATGACTTCGGATGCCTATCACATGACAGCCACTCATCCGGAAGGAAAAGGTGCCAAAGTTGCCATGCAGAAAAGCCTCGAGGACGGAAAATTATCAACCGATGATGTCGACTATTTAAATGCACATGCCACATCCACTCCTATCGGCGACATCAGCGAGTTAACGGCAATTCAGAACCTGTTTGGTGAGAATGCCAAAAATCTGCATATCAGTGCCACCAAATCCATAACAGGTCACCTTATGGGTGCGGCAGGAGCGGCAGAAGCCATCACCTCGATCAAAGCAATCCGGGAGAACATCATTCCACCCACCATCAATATTGAAAAGATGGATCCGGGGATACCATCGAAGATTCAGATTGTAAAAAATGAAGCGATGGAAAAAGAGATAAATGTTGCCATGAGCAACACATTTGGGTTTGGCGGACACAACGGAATTGTGATCTTTAAAAAGATTTAAATACGTTTGATATTCATTTTTAGCAAATAAACAGCAACACAAAGGAGGTTTAACCAAAGTTTTCGGACAAATAATCTCCCTGAAAACTCTCTGCGGCCTCCTCACCTCCGCGCACTCCGCGTAAAATCCAAAATCGGGATCTTCTCATGAGAGTTTCACGCAAAGCTCGATAAGAAAAATACACACCAAGAGCGCAATTAGATTCTTCAGTTAGCGGATTTACCTGCCATTAAAAATCAGAAATTAAAAACCCATTCTCAATCCTCAATTCATAATTCACAATTCATAATTCATAATTCATAATTTTCAATTTTATCCTTTTCTCCCGTACCTTACCTGCGATTCATTTTAAAAAGAAAATCCCCATGAAAATTAACGCTTCCCTGCCCTTCAGGGTTACCGGTTTTTTATTTGTTCTTTGCCTCTTCACGGTTACTGAAATTCACAGCCAGGATACAGGACTCTTTCAGGACCGCCCGTTTATCTACAACGCTTCAGTTCTCTTTACCGGAACCGGTTCTGAAACCCCCTTCTGGCACTACGCGAATACAAACGGACAAATACAATCCGGATCATCGTTTAATAACATTACCGGCCTGGCAGTCGCAATGCCCTTCAGAGAGCAATCATCGGGACTTGACCTCAGTGCCGGGGCCGAGCTCACCTCCCGCCTCTCCGATACCGGCAACACCATCCATTTTCAGCAGTTATACGGCAGCCTGCAACTGGGTGTGTTTCAGCTGAATGTCGGTCGATTTTATGGCACCATCGGACTCAATCCGGCCGATCTTTCCACCGGATCTATGATGCAGAGCAACAATGCCACACCCATACCCAAAATCAGCCTCGAGATGACCCGTTTTGTGGATATTCCGCTGACCAATGGTATAGTTCAATTTAAAGGGCACTATTCCGACGGCAAACTCGAAAATGACCGGTTTGTGGACAGTCCCTTCCTCCATCAAAAATCTCTGTACCTGAAAATTAATATAGAACGCCTGGAAGCCATCGGCGGATTTCTGCACAACGTTCAATGGGGCGGCACACACCCGGAACTGGGAAAACTGCCCCAGAGTTTTGGGGATTATCTCCGTGTGGTATTTGGGCAGTCTGCCGATGCGGAAAGCAATGCAAGAAACGCAGATATATCCAATAAAATCGGTAATATAGTGGCTGCCTATGACATAGCTTTACGCTATAGCCTGAAAAGCTACCAGTTACAGGGATACAGGATGTTTTACCTGGAAGATACCGTATCTACCAGGCTTCGCAGTTTTTGGGACGGTCTCTACGGAATCGGTTTCCGCAGAACGGATGGAGTGAACGGTCTATTCAGCGGACTCAATTATGAATTCATGAATACCATCCAGCAGGATTCTCCACCAGGGGTACCACGAGGCAGAGCAAGCTATTACAATAACTCAACCTATCGCAGTGGCTGGTCGTACAATGGAACTGTACTTGGGAATCCATTGATGAGATTTAACAGTGATACTGATCGAATCGATAACAACATGATTATTGCGCACAACCTGGGAATGGACGGCTGGATTACCTCTCGACTGCAGTACCGGGCCATGGCTACCTACAGCCGGAATTATGGGGTTTGCACGGATCAGATTATCATAGGTACTTGTGGAATCAGCTCCAAAGACCCCGATCCTCCGGAAGTGGTTACCATACCAAGAGGTGAACTGCGCCGGGACCAATATTCTGCTCTCCTGGAAACCAACTACCTCCTTGATCCCAAAAGAGGGATACGTCTGCACAGCTCTGTCGCTCTCGATACCGGCGAATTTCTCGGCGACCGCACAGGAGTGCTGATCGGTATTTCCTGGAACGGGAGGTTGTAAGGAGGTGGCTCCCATGGAGCCAGTGCTACTAAAACCAATCACGTAACCACTAATAAAAAACACTCAACAGTTAAACAGTTCTACGGTTCTACAACTCATCAGTTCTACACCTCACCAATCCGTTAATCTATATGAAATTCCTCCGCGGCCTCTGCCCCTCCGCGATCTTCGCGTGAAACCCCAATCAGGGATCTTCCCGCAGAAGT
>Ga0209942_1000115_pt1 | contig 49339 bp, 53 predicted proteins | sample SalPonR1_A_D2_MG_FD_185695 | JGI IMG/M metagenome (GOLD analysis project Ga0209942, IMG submission 185695) | Salt pond soil microbial communities from South San Francisco under conditions of wetland restoration - Salt Pond MetaG R1_A_D2_MG... ...
TAATCCGCTATCTTCTTCGTTAGCGTTATATTCATAACCGAATATACCGTTATCTTTATCTAATACTAATACATCCCCTACTTCATATCCGGGAAATTCTTTAATTACTCTTACTTTGTTCACTCGTTTTGTATTCATGTCTTTATTTATTTATTTCGTCTTGCACTTCTTTTAAATGCCTGCGTATTTCTTGCCTCTCTTGTATTTGTTCTGTACAATATTCTCCGTTACGCATTCTATTCATTATATCAAGTTCTACTAAATCTAGGTCTTTATTAAGTAAGTACCGTAGATTATAAAGCTCCTCTTTATCTTCCCTCATCATGACTTACTCTTTTTTACCTTCGTTAATAACTGAATCAAAGTCAAAAGTACCATCAGAATATTGTTTGAACTCCGATGCAAACTTATCCTCTGAATCTTTTACTAATTCACCGTCTTTCATAGTATATACCGCACTGTACGATCTTATACTAGAAGAAGTTACAATATCATCACGCATTTCTTTCTTAAACAAATCATTAGATTTTAGTTCTATAAGCATATTAAGCCTATCTAAAAAACTAAGCTTGTCATTATATTCAAATACTTTCTCTGCTTTATTGATATCGCCCTGCTTACCTTTAGCTGTTATTACACTTAATTTATGTTTCATATTGTTTCTTTTATTGTTAATTAACATACTATCTTATACGTAGACGTTATATAAAGGTTATAATAAAACTGAAAAAGACATAAAAAATGCCCTTGAACTTAATCAAGAGCATTCAATACTTTAACAGCTATATAGATAAATAACGTACTACAAAAACACCTTAACTAAACAATTGACTGTAGTATCCCCTTAAAGGCCTTACTAATACCTTTTTAAATTTATCTAACAGATTTCGTTGTTACCGTTCGATGGCTTTCGCCGTACACCTACATTAGCTTTCTCAATCTCACCTATTAGTCTTATTTTAGACGCGCTAACCTAACAACTTATACTGTAGATCTTTTTAGCACTACCGGGGACAACCTCCAGGATATTTACTTCGTTCCCTTACTAACCCGATGTCTAGCCCTATAACTACCTTTCGGCCCTCTAGGGCGGTCGTTCCTAAGAACGGTGCTGTGAATTAATCGCATTTATTGTACAATTCATTCAAAACAATAATACGCAACCCAACTTAATAGGTTACGTATTACTTAACTTTTTTTTAAAATTATTTTTATTTACCTACTTTAGCCACAATATCGTAAGCATTCATAAGTAAAGAATCTTTAAATAGGTCAAATTGTGAACTATTAACTACATTCTTATGAAATACAACTGTATCCCCAATATTAACCGGCCAAGCTTCATCTGCAAATAATTTAGCAGCTCTACCACCAATATTAAGGACTACGCCTTTCCTAAAGTCAGTCTCTACTTTACGAGTTACTTTTTTAGTAGCTAATTCATCACCATAACCTTTATCTTTATTCTTTTCTTCATCTAAAATAGTTAGTCGTTTCTTAATCTTTTCAACCGGTAAAGGTTTAATTAATACTTTAACATCCAATGCCTTATAAGGAATATTCATATTTTCAATTATTTCCTTATCACTTGCATTATTATCAATACCTAATTTTAATTCTTTTTCTGCGGATTTCTTCTCTTCCATCTCTTATATTTATTTTTATCTTCGTTATTATTACATACTGGGCAATCTACCCAAATACTCCCTGGTATTGGGTAATCCCAATCTTCTTTTAATATTCTACCTAAGCCTTTACACTTTGGGCATATTTCGTTTTCTTTCTGCTGCATCTAATATATCCTTAGCTTCTTGCCAATCACCTTCATAATTCTCCATAATAGCAAAACTAACATATTTACTAGCCATATTAATTGACCAATCTTTTTGCAATACCCGCCTTAATACTTTATCAGGAGTCGGCCTATTTAATTTAGATTTAACCATATTATAACATATATACCCCATATATACGCATGTGCAACTAATAGGTTACAAATAATAACACCCCGGGGCCTAATTAATTTAAATTGATAGGGGGAGCAATATGGATAGAATTTTTAGTGTGTATAGTTGAACACGTAGCTATTTTTACTGTATATAGTTAAATGCATGGACCACCTCTCTCATTGTCCCCTATGCATAATCGGATTGGAAACACGGGCGGGTTAAAATACCGCATGAAAGTTTTCAATTTGAAATTCTATGTTTAATTTAAACTTCGTTGCTATATGAGACAAATCATTTTTGTAGTCACTGTTGCAAACAGTAAACAGTGGCTCGTTAAATCTGTTGAAAGAAGTGGCTATTTCTATAAATCAGCCAATGCAAGAAACTGGGAACGCTTAACTGAAGATAGGTTCTTAGTAGCCGTCGAACAAGCCACAGCATTACGTATCTTACATGGTACTGATGTTGTTGCTGAATATAAGTTAGTACCGGAGAAGAGCAAGGCTACAGTGCAATAGATACACTTGCCTTGTTTAAGCCTTATTTAGTCTGAATCGCCATAAAGGTTGTTTTTAGGCTATTTAAGGCACTTTAAGTGTTAGGTAAGGTATTGGTCTAGCGAAAGAAGATAGTGAGTATCTCTCTACTCATTCCCGCATATTCCATACTTTACTAACACTTCTACTTTCATAATTATTAATACTTAATAGCTAACTACCATGCCAAAAACCTTTTTGTACGTAGGCGAATTATACGCCATAAGTGATGAACAAGAGGCAAAACTATTGGATGTTTCAAAGGTATTTAATGTTATCATACGTGAGGATGACCCAATTAATCCCGCAATTAAAAAGATAATCTGCAAATATCGACTAACACATACAAATGAAATAGCGCTAGTGCCTATATTTGAAGATGATATAGCATTCCATCAATTAGAGAAAATATCTAACGAAAGAAACAAATCAGTTAGAGTAAAACTAATTGACGAATGGAATACACTACCAACCTATTTGTATGAAGTAAAAGGGTACAGCTCTTTAATGGTTGAAAATAGGAAATTACCAGCTAACATAAAATTATCAATGGAAACTGGTAACTACGAAGTTAACCCTAAAGAGCACCCTGAAGAAATAAGTGTATTCTCCTTTGATATTCCAGACCCTACAATATACAGCATTTATGCCGAAATAACATGGTCTGTAATAAATGATGCATATCAAGAATACATATTTAAACAAAAACATAAGTCATGAAAACATTCATTCGTTTAGCCAGAATCTTACAAACTTACAACAGGCTTACATACGAACACATGTCATTCTCTTTAACTGAAAAGATAAAAGAGAAAGAACAAATTCAACCATTAATACGACAATTAAAGTGTGAGCCTGTATAAATAAATAAAGTTAATCTAAGTAAATAACCAAAATTGCAAGATCATGAACATAAGTGAACCCATTGAAACCGTAGTTCAAAAAGTAGAAGCTCCAAAAGAAGTAACTGGAGTAGATGGTAAAAACTACGAATTTATTACCATAACTCTAAAACCTTTTAATTTAAAAAAGAGAAGTTTCGGTAGTAAAATAACCAAAGCCATCTTTAATGACAGTGTTGCCTACGAAGAACTCTTACCAATTGCTAAAGCAGCAAAAGAAGAAAACTTCAACGAATATGAAAAATTACTTGCTGAATTTAACAAAATTCACACATTCGTGCAAAAAATAACAGCAAAAGTACCGCTTTATTATGTTACAGAACGTAATGAAGAAGGTAAAGAAGTAATTGCAAAGTATCCTAAGCATATGACAGACAAAGCAGGTCTGGACATGGTTACAGATAACTGCACCTTATTCATATTCGAAGGTGAAGAAGACCCACAACAAGAATTAGACTCTTGGTGGTCTAGATTAGAGAATCGTAAATTCACTGTTAAGCCTATAGATGCTAAAACCTTAGCACAAAAGAATTACGGCGAATCAGTTAAAGCTCTGTTAAACAAACATGCTGAAAGTGCAGAAAGTGCTGCACCAGCTGATATTAAGACAGAGGAAGAACAAGAAAACGAAACTCCTCAATAGTAGCAACGTTGAGCGGTTAAACATAGTCTGTAGTGGTAGTTAATACCTACCACTGCAGTCTTTTTCTTTTTACAGAACGGACAATAGATATTGACTAAATATAAACAATAAAATACTATGACAAATCAAGAATGGTATGACCATTATAAAAACAAAGTTAATGACTTAATATTAATATTTAATCCACTAAGCAGCCGTATAAAATCTTAATACTATTTAATAGTATCTATTGGATAGTATAAGAAAGTCCTATAGCTCAGTCTGTTAGAGCGCTACACTGATAAAGTAGAGGGCATGGGTTTAAATCCCATTGGGACTTTAAGATGCCTAAAAGATTAATCTTAAGGTAATCATATTACAATTAATTAGGTAAACTACATAGAAATGATGATTAACACATAAAATTACAAACATTCGGTGGATAAGTCAACCTCAATCAATTAATTGTAGGCAGCTAAATACAGGGAACTCACGCTTATTGGTGATATTAAACGGTAATTCTTATTCCTCCTTATTTAGCCTTCAATATAGAAATATATTGTCGTATAGTTAGTTTATCAAATAAAAATATTACAATTGATAAGATGGAACTTTGAAGTCTTTATAGACACTAAACTGTATGGTAATATTCTAACTAATTGTGCAATCACAACTATTGATACGTTGTGATAATACGTACGACGTATAGTCTTTCATTGGGCTAAAACAATGAACTCCACAGGATAGGGATGAAAGCCTGAGTAATGGATGATATAAAAACATATTCCAGTAATATAAGATAAAATATATTCCATATTGTAATTATAGCTGCGTTGGTAACGTTACAACCAATTATTATTTTAAATTTAATATTATGACACATGATGATGTTCTAAACAAATTAACTGATGAAACAATAAGAATATTAATTGATAATAACATTGTAAAATCAGATGAAGCTGCAATTAATATTTATTCATTTATTAAATCACAGTTAAATAAAGCTTTAGATATAGGCACAAATCATATAGCACCAGCAAAATATTATAGAAATATAAAAGTCAACCAACTAAATGAATTTGGCAAAGTGATAGATACTTTTCCATCAATTCAAGCTGCTGCAAGAACTTTAAAAATAGATAGTTCTGCCATATCTAAAGCATTAAATGGAAAAAGAATCACAGCTGGTGGTTATAAATGGCAATATTCGTAAACCAAATAAAATAAATCAACCATGAAAAAAGAAGTTAAAATAGGTGAAACTATTACACCAATTGAAAAAATTAAAACTGGTCAAATTATTGTTGTTACATCCAATCAATCAAGAGGTAATAAAGAAGGAACTATTACTAAAGTAATAAAATCAGTTGCAAAAAGAAAGAAAGAACTAATTAACCGGGGTTTTAGTAAAAATTGTTTACTTGCAGAAGCAAGAAGTTCAATTCAAAATTCATTACATAATGCTTCAAATATAGAAGGTACTATTTGTTGGTATGAAACATATGTAAGACCAGCAACTGAAAAGGAAAAACGTGCCTATCGTAAAGGTATTTACAGTATTTATGATATGTAACAATCATAAACTCTTTAAACAAGTACCAGTTGAATATTATGAGTTTAGTATTCAATAAAACTATATACTCCGAATAACATAATATAGTAGCTAGATACAATTATTTTTACGAAAATAATTCTGTAAAATAGCGAAGAATAGATGTTAAATAAAATATAGTAATTATTATTAGTTTGTAGTATCTATGATATGAGTAATAATTCTGGTACGAATAGCCGGCAGCTATGATATAAGTTGCCGGTTTTATTTTTAATTTACAAAATACTAACAAATATGAAGAATAATTTAGCTTATATAGATGTAAACATACCATCAATTAATAATTTTGTAGTATCTTTCAATAACAAATCTAATTTATGGATAAATATATCTAATATAGATAATATCACAGGACATATCTATAAACATATAGATGGTGATATGTTTTATAATTTATATGAGCTATCATTTAATTCTCATATAAAAGAAAAATTGAAAGTAAAAATACCTACTACAGATAAGATTATTAATATAAATGGATATAATATACCGGAAACTTTAGTAAAGGAAATAAAAGAAATATCTAACTCTATTTTAGATTATTTATTATCTAATAAATCAAATACTTATACAGATAATAACTGGATACCCTCTTCATTGAATACCAGATTGGGTAAATTAAGTACAAAATCAACTAATTATGAAGATTATTGGTTACAACCACTTTTAAATAAGAAATATAAAATAGGTTATACAAGTATTTCTGTAATATTTCACGACACTAAATATCCATTTAATCTTACAATTAGGACAGATTATACGTCCTACATTACCATATATTACAAACAAGAGAAAATAACAACAATAACTAAAAATATAGGTTATAATAATCTATCAATAATTCAACAACTATTACCTGTAATATATGATTTATATGATTACCATGTAGCTTCTTTATATACTTCTACGTCAACTATAAAATCTAATCCATCTTTAACTACTAAAGATAAAAAAGAAACAACAAAGAGGTATTGTGTGAAGTTAAATAATGAAATGGTATTAGCTGCTGTAGTTAAAGAAAATACAATAGATTACTCTGATATAATACCTGTTCACAGAGATTATAAACATTTATTTAAATTAAATACAGAAGTAAATGTTAAAATAGTTGATGAATTTAAAGAACAGTGGTGTGAAGCACAAGATACACATTTAAAAAAAATAAGAAAATTTAAACTACTAAAACCAACAGGTAAAAAAGTAGCTAAAATATTAACTTTAAAACCATAAAATCATGGAAATAATTAACTTAATCATCGCTGGCTTTATCATAATATTTATAATTATATTAATTTATAAAGGTAAAAAATACATTCTAAAAAATATTGAAATATTGGATAAAACACAAGATAGAATAATAGGCCACATATCTGCAATAAATAAAACAATAGATCAATTAGAATGTAATCATGACGATGTTAAAATACTTGATGTACGAAAAATTGATAAAACTGAAGAAAGAAACTCTTTTTATTTCATAGTAGAATTACAATGCAAAACTTGTGGATTGCATTATGATAAACCATTAGCAGATCTTAACTTTAAAGAACGCACCGAATATATGTCTTGGCGTAAAAACGAATTGGATAAGAAATTACCGCCAAGCTTATAAATTTAAGTCAACCATGAAAAAGAAAGAATTAATTCATTTAATAGAACTAATGATTTGTAAGTATGAAATTGCTATTAAAAGTGAGTATATAGAAATTACTTACACACCATGTCCTTTATGTAAATACACTACTAATAAGTATGAAGAAGGATTGGTTAATTGTAAAAAATGTATTTTACCTAATTATTTTAACTATCCTCATTCACAATGTCTTCATATGTACACATCTCCAAAAACAAGGAGTATAAGTTCTTGGCATTTAAGATTAAGATTTTGGACAGCAGTTTTAAAGGAAGTAAAACAAATAAATTACCCTGCATTCTTTACTAATTTATCTAGTATTAAAGAAAAACTACATGAAGTAGATAGAGAAGTTTGGTATAAAAGTAATTAACCATATTAAAACATAAAAGCTGATTAACTACACTTAAGAAAAGGTATATAATTAATTTATTGTTGAATCAGTGAGTTTTTATAATGAGTTTATGTTCAATCAGCTTTTATTTTACTTTGTCAACCAATTAAAAGTATTAAATATGAAAGAAAAAGATATCAAAAATTACAAATTAAGACAAAAAAATTGGGTAAAAGCCAATAATCTTAAAATAGGTAATAAAGCCATGTTATTAAAACCACATAAAGGATATACCAAAGGGTGGAATATACCTTGGGTTTTAGATGAAAATGATGAAAAATATTTCAATACCCCTTTAGAAATTACAAATATACACCCTAAAATGGGTATAGAAGTAATAATTCCAGAAGAAACAGTATTTAGTATTACTTATGTATTCGTATATTTACCATATACAGTACTACAAAAAGTAGAAAATCATTACTGGGTAAAACCTAAAGGAGGTAACTATGACTGGGAAAAATTCCCAATAGAAATGTTTTGGAAGAAAAATCCTAACTATTCGTATTCATTTGTCAACCCCTATGAATAGAGGTATATTTTGTTAAACGTAATTAGGCTACATGGATAACCTAATTAGCATATATGAAAAACTATATGCCAAAATACTACATTCCTAGCCAATGATAAAAGGGAGAGAACTGTACAGACTAAAAGCTTAATCTCTCCCTTTATTTTATAACTAATTAATTAAAAATATTATGTATTTAGAAATAATTTTAATGAACGCATTAAATACCTCATTATTATTAGCGGTATTTTTAGCCTTTTTAACTTCTCTTATTAATATAATTATGAGTACAGTATCTGAAAAAAGGAAAGCAAACTATTTAAAAGAAGTATTACTATTAACAGCATTTATTGCCATAACCTATATTCTGTCAATATTAACAATTTTAAAAGCAACCAATAATTTATATTTATTATGGTAATAGATGTATTTGGCGATCACGACAGCCGGATTAGCTGTTTTAACGGGAAATAATACCGTCGGAGGTTCAAGTCCTCATTTCGCCGCAAATTAACCAAACTAATGATTAACTAAAACTATAAAATTATGAAAAACAACAGAATTGCCCTTTTTAGCGTATATACGCTACTTTTATTAATTATAGGTATATTTATCTACATTGCTATTAAAGTTGAAGAATCGAGCTATAATACTACTTTAACGCTAGAATTAGATAAGTTAACCAATGAAGATGAAATTATTCAAGGTTGTACTTACGTAGAATGTAACTCAAAAGATTATTTAATTAAGGTAAACAATAAAATATTATCTATGCCTATAAGTACTACTAAAGTAGTTCATGGATTAGATAATAGATTAATATTGTATGGTAATAGTGATCGCTTATTTGAAATAATATCAAAAATTAACGATAATAACTTAAATTTAATAAGATTAAAAAATTTATCAGTAACTTTAATTTTAAATAATCATGATTGTCTACATTATATCGGTAAAGAAACCACTAAATACCAAAGAAATAGAAGTACAGAAATTATACACAGATTTAAAAAAACTAGTGGTAGCTCACACACTACAAAATATTTTAAAACAACTAAAGAATACAGAGATATTTATACAAATAGGTTCCTTACGAAGTATGGATTTAATAAGTATAGATGGTTTTCACGTATTCAAAACAGAAGAAACGAATTTAAAAATTTTAAGAACGATTTACAAACCGGAAGATTTTTTACAGATGTACAAAAGAAGATACCCAATAAGAAAAAGGGTGAAAAAGTACAAATTAGCTGCAACCAATCCTAAAAATTTAAAAAGAGATTATGACAAACGTTTGTAAAACTTAAAAGTCTACACCTAGGGTATCAAAATTAACGGACACGAACGGAGGAAAGTCTGAAATAAGGCTTGTTTAAGTGTAGACTTTTTTAAATTTTCTAAAATTATGAAACCGGAGTATAAAAAAAATCAAATTGTAGTAGTTACAAATAGTTGCGGTGGCAATATACCAGGGACTATCACTAAAATAATTTTAAATCCTCTTGAAGGTAAATTGCTAGATAACGGAGGATATGTTAATGCATACAGCAGTGTAGTATGTGAAGGTAATACCCGTGGCCAACTTGACTTCCATAGAAAATATTGTAACAAAAATATTTGGGAAGAAATATATATCAGACCAGCTACTACACATGAAAAAATAGCCAGAAGAAAAGGTATATATTTACCTAAAGCAAGAAAAACTTTCAGCCAATTAACTTTAGGGGATACTATAATGATACAGCATAATCAGCATTTTATAGAGCTAAAAATAGATGCTATTCACAGATTAGGTGCAAAAACATTAGATGTTGGTGCTAAACCAGTCAACCTTAAAAAAGAATTTAAAAATACTGCTATTAAAGAATATTATTTTTTAACAGAAGATCAATTAATAATGTCATCTGCACCACCAATAAAATAAATTCAGAATCTAAAGAAAATGGGTATAATTATATAATTATGCCTATATTTGGTCCGTTCGTCTAACGGTTAGGACGCCAGAAGCTTAACAGCATAAAAACTTTGAAAAACTGGAAATGTAGGTTCGAATCCTGCACGGACTACTAATTAAAACTAATTAATTATGAATGAGGAAAATAAATCAATAATTAAAAGAAAAGCAGAAGAATATTTTGAAGAAAATATGTCTGGAGAACCACTATGTCAAGACTCTGTCATATATGATATGGCGCAATTCACTAAAGAAATATTAGAAGAATTTGGAATTAACACTGAAAAATTATAACCAAAAACTATAAATCATGGAATCAAAAAAATTAGAATTTGATGAAACTTTATGGGAAGAAATATTAAAAACATCTAAATTCTTTGAAGATAAGAATAAAAAATTAACAGCAGCTTATCTAAAAAGACAGTTCCCATTTTTATCAGAACGTCATGCAGCATGTTATATATTTGCACTTAATAATAAAGATGCTATTGTACCAGATTGGTCAGTTAAAAATAATATTTCTGCAATAAAAACAGATTTATATACAGAAAGAAAACGTGTAAAAGGTTTATTACAAGAAATAAATTTAGCTGATCAAAGATTAAGCTATATGTTTGCCTTAAATCACACAAAAGGTTTACAGGAATCTATTAAAGTAACAGCAGATCCTGAAATGAAGTCAGAAAGTACTGCAATCGCTTTATGTGGAGATGTACATGCTGAAGAAACAGTCAAAAAAGAAGTAATGAATGGACTAAATGAATACAATTTAGAAACATTCATAAAAAGATTTACAAGATATTTTTCAAGACTTCTTTATGTAATACGAATGCAACGTAAAGCAGGACATGAAATTAATAATTTGGTATTAACCTTTTTAGGGGATTTAATAACAGGTTATATTCATGAAGAATTAATGGAAAATAACTCCCTGTCACCAACAGAAGCTGCTAACATATTATTAGATTTAATGACATCTGGTATTAAATTGTTAGCTAATGAAGGCGCTTTTAAAAAAATAATTATCGTAGGAATACGAGGTAATCATGGTAGAACAAGTCATAGGAAAAAATTCGCAACCGGCTACAAAAATTCTTATGAATGGTTAATGTATAAAAGGTTAGAGAAAACCTTTAAAGATCATTTAACTGGATATGAAAATATCGAGTTTGTAATTCCTAAATCAGAATTTGCCTACATAGATATATATGATAAAAAATGGGGATTTTCTCATGGAGACCATTTTAATTATATGGGAGGAATTGGAGGAGTTATGGTACCGCTTATGCGTTGGTTATCAAAAATTAATGATGTAATTGATGCAGATATGAGAGGTATAGGTCATTGGCATTCATATATATCTCTACCAAAATGCCTTGTAAACGGTTCTATGATTGGTTATGCGCCATATGCTTTAGGTAAAGCATTTGCACCAGAAGAACCTAAGATGCAATTACAACTACAAGATAAGAAACTTGGATTTACTGTCAATATACCAATATTACTTGAAGACTTTTAAAATTTAATCACTCTGTTATTAATACATTGTTAGGGACGCGGGTTCGATTCCCGCCGCCTCCACTATTATACACACTTATACGTCTCAGAAGAGCATAGGAGCGACGGGCTGATAAACCGTGGTCGTTGGTTCAAGTCCAACTAAGTGTGTATATTTTAAAATATCAGTCTAACAGGATTGATTAACGATCGCCTGTTAGGCAAGCCGTATAATATCCTAATACTCATAAAGAGCGCCTCTTCGAGCATAAGATGTAAATTGCCCCGTTATACTATACGGATCTATAGACAGTTTTAATATTGTCCACTAGACTTACTTTATTAGGATATTATCCCATGGGGGCGACCTGGTTTTGACCGATAATAATATTAATAACCGATTAGTAGTGAGTGATTATTCCTTAAACGGAAACTTTAATACACCTGTTATTCAACTTCTAAGAGAAGTTGCGTAACACGTAATCAGTACGAAAAACTGTTAGCAGGGATGTAAAAAGTCCCTGCTTTTTAACTAAAATTACAATTAACCATGAATGATAAAAAAGAACCTTACATTGTATTTAATTTAAGTGAGGGCTGTTCTATTGAATTGAATAAAGCAGATAGAAAATTATTAGTGCCTGGATTAACTTCCAGTGACTTAGTATATGGACAAGCTCTATTAAGTTTACTAAAAAGACTTAATTTAGAATATAGTAAAAAATATCTGCTAACTGATGATGAAGATGCAAAAGCTAAACATCATTGGTTAACAGTCCTAATAGGAAAAATTGAAAATAAAAGAAAAGGCAGTATATCAAATAAAATGCCTAAATTAGTAAGTGCAAAATCTATTTCTAAGTATTTTGATTCATTAATAAAGGAATTTAGAAGTGAATTAAAAGAAATTAAAGAAGAACCCATAAAATCTAAAATAGCTAATGAATTAGCACATTTAGATAATATTGAGGCTCACATACTTAATACATATGGATTCAGATTGCACGACATCTCTAAAGTAGACGAACAAGATCACCCTTATGTCTTGAATATCGTTAAAAAGAAAGTAAGGGAAATAATAGGGAATTTTAAAAAAAGTGGTGGTGAGGACAAAGATCTTACTGTAAAAAATATAATTACATATTATGTAAGAACAATACCACCTGCAGTAAATATTAAAACTTTAACAGAAATAGTTAAAGAAGAACTTAAGTAAGTAAGGAAAAGGTGTGCTAAAATCTAATTATAACCAATTAAAAACAATAACCATGGAAGACCAAAAGATTTTAAATACACCGATGTTACTAACAGCTATTGTAGAGCTGCTGAATCTACAACAAATGGAAATCTCTGAATTACGACATGAAGGTAAGGATGATGAAGCTATTACTATGAAACATCATAGAAAAGAATTGCTAAGTAAAGCAATTGAATTAGCTTTAGAAACTGTATCTACTCATGGAGTTTGTATTCCTGTTGAACTTGATACCAAAAAACTTTCTGCAGATAAAGAAAGTTATTCAAGACAAATAAAGGAACAATTATCAAGACTGGAAAGTAAACCAGCTAAGAAAAAATTCACTGCGGATAAAAAAACTAAAATTCCAGCAACAGAACGCTCTTATTCAAATGTTTATGAACAAGATCAAGTAAAAAATAAAATGGCTACTTTTTCCATTAAGAAGAATTTACAACCTGAAGATTTACTAAAAGATGATGAGGAGTCTACTCCATTGAGTAGATTAGTAAGGAAATCTATTTCCCATATGTTACAATTAGGAAAAAGATTAGAGGCTGTAAATTATTTAACTAATTACATATTCATTTATATAGGAATGACTTCAAAAGAGGCACATTCTTTAATAAATGAATTAAAAGAAAAGTTCAATATTTTTGAACTGACTAAATTGAAGCCAGTAAACAAAAAAAGAGCGGTACCAAAAGGAAAAATAGTTTTTGCCGAAGTAAATACTTTTAAAAGTAAAGAACCTACTACAAAATATGTAATTTGGCCTGAAGACTCTAAAAATAATAGCATATTTGACTTTGTACAAGATGAATTTATTTGCATGTCAGATAATATTATTAAATTTAGAGAAGTTAGCCAATTAGAGGAAGAAAAAGTGAAAAAACAGAGAGAAGAGTTTGTAGATAAAGTAATTGAAAAAACTAAAAAAAGGTTAAAAAACAATAAGAAGTAATTAATAATATTAACCTAATAAAGGCAGGGATAATTCCTTGCCTTTTTAATTAATTAAAAGTTATGAATAAGTACATACAAATTAATCAACAAATTGAAAAGTTAATTAATAGTTCTAAAAAAATTAACATAATTAAAAGATTGTTGCAAGAATCTGATAATTTTCAGAATCGTGTAGCTTCCATCGTTGGAATAAATGTGGCAGAAATTGGTTTATCACATTTAAAAAACTCTTTAATTAGAAAGAAAAATGAGTACATTCACCAAGTAAATTATACGGCTAATACACTATTAGCTTTATTTAATGTGCCAGTTAAAGAATTTAATTTAAGTAATTTTGTTCTTGGTACTAAAGATTTACTTAATGGATATGCTGAAATAGAAGATTCTAAAGGTAATTTATGGGTACTCTCTTTAAATACAGGAGAATTTATTAAAGAAAGTATACCAGAAGATGAAGAGTCTAGAGAAACATTGCCAAGCTACATTAAAGAACCATGTTCTGTACTATCAGAAAATGACGAGTATTTAATATTAATTAAATCTAACAACCAATAAAAAAATTAAACTCGTTATGGTTGACAGAGCCGACTTGATCTAGGAATATGCATTTATTCATTTAGTGTTATATGCCTTGAAAGATCGTAGGGATCGTATCCCTAAGTCGGTACAATATTACCCCCAACAGAATATCTAACTAGTAGTTTAGGTCCAAACTAGACTATGACGTGCCAATTTTGTTAGATATTCACACAATTAGATGCTTATATACTTTTCAATGTAAATGCGTCTGTAAGTCCCTCGTGTAAAGCACTTGTGCATGTACACATTAAAGAGCAAACACAGACTATATTTTTACATAAAAGTTAACAAAATTTGTCAAAATTTTTAATAACTATTAAGCATCTTAGGTCGTCAGGTTTTGTTTTCACAGTACTTCCTGATTACCGGTTAACAAAGACAAATTGAAAAAAAAGAACTGTCATTTATTTCTACGCTCGTCACGAGAGCTACTAAGACATTCGAAAGAGTGGAATCGTGATACCCTTAAATGTAATTAATAATACAATGAGGCAGTCAGAGGGTTGGTGCTTTTTATAAGCAGTTGTATTATAATATTACATTATCTAGTGAGTAATTATTGCATGTTGTATATGCGAAATTACTTATCAATTATTTTTCATTTCATTTTATCAAGTAAATTACTAACAGTATTACACTGTAAATTAGTACATAATTGTAATGTCTGTCTGTGTACGACTACGAAGTAGCTACAATTATGGAGAAAAAAAAGAACTGTTACTTAAAAAATGAGAACAGTATTAATTAAAAAAAGTTTAAGTATTAATTACTGATTGGTACTACAATCAACTATGGACTATCTTCAAGTCAGACGTTTGTAGACATAAAGATATAATAGGCCATATTGATACATATGTAACATGCTATACATAATGTACCAATCAGTATTTTAAATCAAGTCATGATGAAATATAAAGTGAACAGCATTGTAATTAATAAATCGGGTATAATCATAGATATAACCCAAAAAAGACTAATAGGTAAGAAATTTTGGATTTTTAATAAGTACAAAACCAAAAGATTTTTTGCTTTTCGAATGTTTAGAAACATTTCGATAAACCCTAATATATCATATACAGATTGGTTAATGATAGATAAGAATTCTGCAAATAAGAATTCAAAAGTGATTAATCCAAAGTATGTGATAAAAAACCCCAAACTAATAAAAGTATTAAATAAAGTTTTATTAAAAACCAAATCAATAAAAAAAGTATCATGGAAAAAGGATATATAAAACCAGCCAATTTAAGTATTGGACTAGGAAAAGTTTTTATAGTGGAAGAAGAATTAGTAGATGATAGAATTTCAAGTGAATTTATTCATCATTATGCAAAAGAACTTCCATTAGATAATGGAATCGTAAGAAATCCTAAAAATGGAAATTTTATTCTCAACCCTTCTGTAGAAAAAGAAGAGGAGGATAATAATTCTTATGAAATATCTTCGGATTTTACAGGATTATTTTTAGATGAAAGAGACTGTAAAATGACTGCTTCAGCTTTAAACGACAAAGAATATAAAAAAGCTGAAAAAATGTATGATGAATTGCTTGCTAAAGCTGATACTTTACAAGATACCATCATGAAGTTTTATAAAGACCTTAAAAAAGTCTAAGTATTAATTTTTAAATTAAGTAAGAAAATGGACAAAAAATCTGAACCTGCAAAATTTAAAGGAATTGTAGTTTCCTACCCGGAAAAAAATGCTGGTTTTGGCTTTATTAAGCCAACAGGAGAAAATAGAGAAATGGAAGAAATCTTTTTTCATAAAACAGCATTAGAATCCGAAGACATTACCGAAGGATGTAATGTAGAATTTCAATTAGGAAGTCACCCAAAAAACAAAAAAGGTGTTGTGGCTTTACATGTAAAATTAATAGGATAATACTTAAGAATAGATATTAACCAATAAAAATAACATCGAAATGGACGACAAAACCAAAACTAAAAAAAATTCTTCTAATAAAAATCTCACAGACATTACACCGCTTCCTTGGAATATGAATTCAAAAATAGAGAAAGAATTAAATACCGAAAAAGGTGCAAAAGACTTAATCTCTGTTGTAGAAGAAAAAGTAAAGGAAGAAGAGAAAATTAGAAGAATTCCTATTTTAAAAGATTTTTACGATAAGTATCGTAAAGCTTTAGATGCTAATGAAAGTATAAAACCAGATTTACATCCTGGATATACTGACAAACTTATAGCCAGAGATAACGGAGAATTAATCTATAGTAAAGAAATGGCAAATAAGAAACGAAATGCCATATCTAAAATAAACAACATGGTAAATGCCTATAACTCTTGGATTAAAACAGGAGATTGGGAAAAATTCGAAATATTTTGTAATTCTTTAAAATAAGATGAAATCTCAAAATTTAATAAACGTCGACGTATCTCCAGAAGAATTAATTTCTTCTATAGCTATACAGACACATATAGAAACTGTATTAAGATTTGATAGAAATATACATGCTAAATATCATGATAAATCTGGAGATACTATTGGATGTGGATGTATTTACTGTGTAACTTTGCATAGATATTCAAATATTAAAAAACTTATACATAGAGTCAAAAATAGAATATTGGATGATAATTATATTTATCCAAAAAAAGAACTTGAAGACCTAGATAAGAATTATTTGAAAACTTTGAAAAACATATGTAAAAAAGTGAAAGCAGAGAAAGATAATTTAAAAAAACAATTAAATTTATAATGTCAAAACCAATAACTTTGGGTTTAAAAACCTTTGATTTTTCACCTAAATTAGAATTTGGAGTACTAGAATATTCAACAAATTTTAATAGAATGGAAAAATCATTTGAAGCTAGAAAAACCAGAAAAATAAGAGCTTTAAATAAAAAAGGTATTTATATAGACCCTGAATTAATTTAACCAAAAACTATTATTGTCATGAAATTAAAAATATTATTAGTAGTACTAATACTACTTTTTAGCACAAAATCTTATGCAGATTATGGTGCTTTAGAAAAAGATGACAATATAGAATTTGTAATTACTAAAACAAATGATTTAACTGCAGATATAGAGTATATTTATACTGATGTAGTTACTAATTATTTAGAAAAACCAAATTCTATAATGTCATATGTATTAAATAAAACCAATTATTTTTACAATAATCTATTAAGTAAGTTTATTATATTTAATACTAAAAAAGAAATAGTTGTATTTAATAGAAAGAATAAATACATAATTTTAAATAAAATATTAAATATTAGTGAAAATAGTAAAACAATTTATAATTATTTAATAAAGGAAATATTTGTAATAAATGTCTATGACGGTAGATCGCCTTGACAATTTAAAATAAATTCCTCATCTGTAATATTATAAAATTTTTAACAAAACTATTTTAAAATGAAACCAATACAACTTACTAAAGAAGCCATAAAGAAACTTTATTTCATTTTAAATACGTTGTTTCCAGAGTTTCAATCAATTGAAATATTTGACAAAGATTTACCACATGTACTTTTCAGTACAGTTCCAAAAAATAATTTATTAAGAATATTTGCATCTAAGTATGTAATTCAAAAATTACCTATTGCTGAATTATTTTTAAAAGAAATTCCAAAACGATTTTCAATTTATCAATTTAGGAATGATTCAATGATGCCAGTATACTTTATTACAAGTTCTATACTAATTGCTGATAATCCACAACATTTAATAAATTATTTTTATGACAAATTGAAGGATATGCCTCCAGCTAGGGAACAAAAGTATTCAAATTTGATAAAGAAACTAAATAATTTGGAAACAACTATGAATGAAGAAAATTATAATCCTATCAAAGGGTTATTAAAATCACTTAGCCCTGATGTAATAGGATCTTCAAAAATGTTTAAAGCATTTATAATTCATGAAGATTAAAAACTTATTATGATACTATATATTAAAAGGGCCCAAAATAATATATAGTATTAACTCTCTTATTTCAGTTACCTGCACGCGGTAGAGAGTGCAAAGTACCAAAAACTGAAACTATTTATTGAAAGTAACGTAAAAGTTAATCTCTAATAAATCAAAATATTATAGAAATAATGCACATAGCAATGTGTTAGTATTAACTAAAATTAAAGTTATGAAACATGTTTTAATGGGTATTACACTAATGTTATTATTAATTACTAATCAAGTAGTAGCTCCGGCTACTAGTAATAATTTGATTAGCGCTGAAGAAAAGTATGAGAATTTCTCAGTATTTAAAAATAAAAAAGAAATTCTTAAAGAAGTAGCTTTTATAAGCAATAATAATTTTAAACTGATTTCTAAATTAGATAGTAGTTTTATATTAAATGACTATGAAACTCAGCAAGCATTAGTGGAACTATCTAATAAACTAAATGTTAGGCCAGCTTGGTTTTTAGCAACATTTTATCATGAAAGTAGAATAAGTACAACAGCTAAAAATCCTTATACAAATGCAACTGGTTTAATACAATTTATGCCTAAAACAGCTGAATACTTAGGAACTACTACTACTCAGTTAAGTAAAATGAGTTTTATTGAACAATTCTATTATATAGAAAAGTATATTTCATATTATAAAAATATATCTTCCTATGAAGACTTATATTTAGCTGTATTTTTTCCAATTGCTTTAAATAAATCAGATTACTATATTATAGGTAAAAGTCCACCTAATAATAAATCTTATAAAAATATGAATTTTAGAGAAAAAACATATGTTTTAAATAAAGCAATGGATGTTAATAAGGATGGTTTAATAACCGTAAAAGATTTTAAAAAATACGCAACAAATTTTGCTTAAAAATAAGGGCTACTCAAAGTAGCCCTTTTTACTCAACTTAAATAAAAAAATATGAAATTATCAGAAGCTTTGAAAATCAAGAAAGATATAGTAGAAACTCTTAAAGCAACCCAACGAACAATTATAAAATTAAGCTTTAGTAAAACTACTAAAAACTCATTAGATATAAACACTTTAATAGAAAAACAAAGTGAGCTAAGAGAAATATTAGTTTCTTTAAAATTATCTATAAGAGAAGCAAACTCAGAAATTACAGAGTATATTTTTAAATTATCTGAATTGAAAGAAGAAAAAAAATGCTATGAAAAGATATTAGATGGTATGAATAATTCTAATGTTGATACTCCATTTACGAAGGTAGAAATTACTGATAAAATAAAGAATATATCAGAAGAAATAGAAAAAATAAATGGTTATTTAAAAGAATTTAATGATTCTACAGAAATAGATATTGATTTATCAAAATATTTAGGAACTAAAATTACAAAAAAATCATAATATGAGCTTAGAAAAAAATATCGCATTTCCAAATATTATAGTATATATTACAGAAAATTATCCTACAGAAAAAGATGCTATAATTCAAACAAAATATTTAAAAAAATTAAATAACAGTACAGAAGAAATTCCTATTAGAATTGATTTACTATCTAATAGACTATTAGAAGAATTTAAAGCTGATAACAATATCTTAGATATTAAGAAAGTATCATATAATGAAGTTTCTATAGGTAATAGGTATTTTGTATATTTAAAAAAAGTAATTGAAAATAGCAAAGATAAAGAATTAATTAAAAATTATATAAATTCTAGAGCTATATTAAACAAATTAAAAGAAGTTAAATTAGATTATAAAGAAAATAATTCTAAAAGAGAAGCTCGTGGTATAGCTATAAATATTTCAGAAGTTGATGAGATATTGGATATAGAACGTAAAAAAGATTATACATCTGAAATTATTAAAAATAATTCTAATTTAGATACAATATTTGATAGTTTATTTGATATTTCAAAAAATTATAATAATATGATTGCCGGAGTAAACAATTCAATAAATAATTGGTCAAAATATTGTGCTATTATTTCAACCTCAGTTTCTTATTTTAAAGAAGATACTAACAATTTAATACAAGTTTTAAATAAAAAGGTAGTCAATAGTGTATTAAGTGCTTTATATAATATTAGTAATTTAGAAAGCGTTTTAAAAAAATTGAATTTAAAAATACCGGATAATGTAAATAAAAAAGAAATATTAGATAATTTTACTAATTATTTTACTCTAGATGGATTAGAATCTAAAGTAGAAGATCTTAACTTTAATAATTTTCTATATTTAGTACTCGATATATTAGAAAAAACTCTAATTGATGAAAGCAATATTAAATATATAAACGCTTCTAATAAAACAAAATCTGATTTAAATATAAAAAATTTTGATGCAGTTATAGACACACAAAAATATACTGATGATATTGAAATTAAATATAGTAAAAATAAAAAATCTTTTTATAAAAGCACTGATTATTTTACTGTATTTTTAATATTAGATACTATTTCAAAAGTAATTAGCAAAAATGAGGAGCAAAATAAACAGTTTTTAAAAACTTTAAATAAAACAGACTTTACAGAAGAATTATTATTTTTATTTGAACAATAAATGATAATGAAAGTAGTTATAAATAATACAAAGTACGAATGCACTTATAATAAACCAACTTATATATTAGAGTTGAAAAATAATTCAAAACTACTTTCAGAAAATAAAAAATATAAATTCAAAATATTAAAAACTTGGTGTGAATTTATTAATAACAAGAAAAAAACTAAAGCATTAATAATAATAAAAACAACTGATAAATTTTTACTAAGTGAGATTAAAAAAAGATATATAAGTACACCTTAAAACACCTTAACATGATTATTATTTTAAAAGAACAAAAAAAACGTAAAAAACGAGTGGCCGTATCTGGGCGACCGAAGGTAGAAAAAAAAGTTAGTTATAAATGTCCTTATGTGGATATTTGTGAGCATGCAGAAAAAGAAACATGCTATTCGGTAAAAGATCGCAATTTAAAAACTGAAGTATGTTTTAGAGAACGTAAAAAAGTAAGCCCTGTTAATTTAGATACGGGACGTTCTATTAAATTAGGAACATTCGAAGAAGAAACAGATAATGCTGTAGAAAAATTGATGAATTCTGGAAATATCCAAATCTTCAAGCTTTATTAAAAAAATTAATAAGCATGGAGATTAAAATATATTTCCATGCTTAATTACTATTTATTATGATAAAGTTTATTAGTAATCAAAATGTTATTAATACACCATTCACTATAAGCACTATTTCAGAATTATTAGATTATTTTGAAAATAAAGAATTAATATCTTTAGATAGTGAAACAGAAGGATATGACCCACATACTTGTAATATCATATCTTTACAATTAGGTGATCCTAATGTACAATTTGTAATAGATTACACAACTTTATCAGAAAATGAAATACAAAAAATAAAATCTCTATTAGAGTCTGGCAAGACTATAATAATGCATAATGCTCAATTTGATTTACGTTTTTTATTAAAACAAAATATTGACGTAAAAAATATATATGATACATTTCTAGCAGAATTAGTACTATATACTGGATATGATTATTCAGATTCCTCTAGTAAATATTATATCGGTACTTCTTTATATAACGTTGTAAAACGATATTGTGAAAAAGAACTTGATAAAAGTATTAGAGGTAAAATACATTATCTAAGACTTAATGAATCTGTAATTAAATATGCAGCCGAAGATGTAAAATATTTAGAAGAAGTAAGAGCTAAACAATTAAAATTAATAAAAGAAAAAAACTTAGAAAATACTTTAGAATTAGAAAATCAAGTAGTTAGAGTATTTGCTAAAATGTCTTTTGACGGAATAAAATTAGATACTAACAAATGGGAATCAGTTTATAAAATTACTGAAACTAATGTTAAAAATCTAACTAAAGAATTGGATAATATAGTATTATCTGAACCAAAGTTGAAAAAATTTATACCAGAAGGATTTCAACAAAATTTATTTGGATTTGAAGAAAGAAAATTAAATATTAATTGGAAATCACCTATTCAAAAGTTGGAAATATTAAATGAATTAGGTATAAATATAGATAGTGTAGGAACTCCAATATTATCTAGATTAGTAAATAAGCATACAATAATACCCAAATTATTGGAATACTCTAAACAAGTAAAACTAGCAGATGCTTTTGGAAAAAAGTTTTTAGATTTTGTTAATAATAGAACAAAAAGATTACACATATCAGTTTGGCAAATATTATCAACTGGCAGAATATCTGTCAGTAATCCTAATTTAAATCAAATACCACGTAAAGGAAATTTAGGACCGGTAATTAGATCTGCTTTTGTAGCATCCGATGGCTATAAGATAGTAGGTGGAGATTACTCAAGTTTTGAATTAGCAATAATTGCTGAATTTAGTAAAGATCCTATATGGGTAAATACTCTATTAAAAGACAAAAATTTACATTCTGAATTATGTGCTAATACATTTAATATACCTATAAAAGATATAAATAATCCATTTCCTTACAATAAAGAAATAACTTATAGGGATGTTCAAAAAACTATAGATTTTGGATTAGCATACGGCATGTCTGAATTTAAATTATCTAATACTATACAAGTTAGTGTCAATAAGGCCAAAGAAATTATAAATAGTTTCTTTAATATGGTACCACATGTTAAGAAATTTTTAACTATGCTTGGAAATTTTGGTAAAAACAATGGATACACAAGGACAGCTAAGCCTTTTAAAAGAATAAGGCACTTTCCAGAATGGGAAGAACTAAAAAGAAATCCTAATCATCCAGATACTTTCAAAATTTTAGGAGAAATTGAAAGAAAATCTAAGAATACACCAATTCAAGGTACTAATGCGGATATTATAAAATTGGCATTAATTAATACTCAAAAAGAAATTGATAAAAATAATTGGCCTGTAAGGATATTATTATCGATTTACGATGAAATACAAACTGAATGTAGGGAAGACAAAGCAGAAGAATGGAAAAATAAATTACAGGAAATTATGATAAGTACTGCTAAGACAGTACTAAAAACTGTACCCGTTAAAGCAGACTGTGATATTTCTGATTATTGGAAAAAATAATTTAACTTAAAACTAACAAACCATGGAAGACTTTTTTAAAACATTAGAAAAACAATTAGAGTTAAATTTATTAGCTGACGTATTAAAAGATAATATTGACTTAAGTAATACAAAAAAAGTATTAAATTGGTTAAAATTATGTTCTAATATTGCAAGTATGCCTAATTTAAAATTAATAGATTTAGAAAACTCTAGAAAACAATTTAATAAACGAATAAAAAATTCAGTATATTGGATAAGAGTATTTGAAGATGGCGAAGATGTAAAAGATCTAATAACTGAACGTAAAAAAAGAAATCCTGAATTTGCATATTTAGGATCTCTAATTAAATTAGAACACGAATTTAAAACAAAATAAAATTAATTTATGAGGATAGAGGTAGATACTGAGTTACTATTTAAGTATAATATAACACCTAATCAGTTCATACTAATTTACCTCATCTCAAATGAATCAAAAGTACTAAAAGACTTTATAAATCTGGTAAATAAAGATGAATTAAAAAAAGATTTAGAAGTTTTAGAAAAAGTAAATTTCATACATAATTTAAATACTGACAATAAGCTAGATTTCTCTAATATAGTAGTCAGAGATGAATTCTTAAATTTAATTAATTTAAAAGTTGATTTATTTCAAGAATTATTAGACATCTACCCTATCAAGGTAAGACGTCCTGACGGTTTTTATGATTATTTAAAAACAGATTCAGCACGCTCTAGGAAGCGATATAATCAACTTATTAGAGGGAATAGACTAAGACATCATAAGATCATAGAAGCTTTAAAATACGAGCTTAAAATAAGGCAAAAAGAGGGTTCTATGATGTATATGAAAAGATTACCAAAGTGGTTATCTTCAAGAGAATGGGAAGTATTTGAAGAAAGAATGAAAGACGAAGAAAAGGAAGTAGAATCAATAGGTACATATGGTACCAATATAGAATAAGTAATATGCTAATAACACCATTAAAGTACAAACATATTTCAGAGCCTACTACAGAAATATTAGAGTATATTGATAGTAGGAGGAAAGGACAAATCAGATCGTTAAAAACTAAATGGAGAAAATTTAACGATCAATGTATGGGTGGTATTGAACCTAATACTATTTATACAGTAGCTGGTATATCCGGTAGTGGTGATAGAATATTTATCAATTACTTTTAGATAGGAAATATGATAAATATAAAGAATATTGCCGTATTTATGAGGAATCATAAATATAATTATTGGGCAAAAACGGTGAAGGCTGAGATGCTAATACCGTGGTAAATTTAAAGATAACGAAAGGCTTTAAATCACCGTAACGCATAGGAAATGAACAAATATAATTTTCCCACGAGTGTCCAACATCCAGAACGGATGAAAATATATGCTGAGCTTACATAAAATGAAATGTAAGAAGTATTAGATAAAAAACTAATACGGTAACAATACTGAAATCTAGCTTTGTTAATAGCTTAGAAACAGATTTATTTGATTTAAATAATAGAGATGAATTTGTTGTACTCTCCTTTTCATTCGAAATGCTAAGTTCAAAACAAGTAGGTAGAAAATTATCTTACAAATTAGAAAAAACAACACAAGAATTATATAGTGGATATACTAATTATAAATTATCCAACGAAGATTATAAAAAAGTACAAGAAACAGCAAAAGGTATTGAAAAATATCCAATATATTATGTAGATATGCCAGGAACAGTTGACGAAATACGCCATACTATTCTGGAATTTAGTAAGGAATCTTTTGTTAAAGGTAAAAGGTTAATAATTATGTTAGATCATACATTATTAACTAAAGGTAAATCCGGAGAAGCTGAAAGAAGCATATTAGCAAACCTGCAATATATGTTTATGGAAATCAAAAAGTACGATAAAAATACCATAATTCAGCTGAGTCAAATGAATAGAGATATTGAAGCTAAGGAACGCATTGTTAATAATGCAATGCATTTTCCTATGAGGAGAGATATTTTTGGGGGTGATAGTATCTTCCAAGCTTCTGACTATTTAATAGTACTACATAGACCAGAAATGTTAGGAATAACAGAATATGGCATGAGTGCATTACCAACAAAAGATTTAGTCTACATGCATTTCCTAAAAGTAAGGGAAGGAGAACCTAAAATACTTGTATTCAAAAACAACCTTAGGTATAACAGAATTGATGAGCATGAATTAAATTCTGTTAATAAATAAATCTTAATTATTAATAATTAATTAATTTCATCATGACAAAAAATAATAAAAACTCTTTCGTTATTGACATGTCTAAAACAATAACAAACGCAACAGCAGATTTTTACAAACGAGAATTTTTAAAGAATGCTCGTAATTTAGGATTATTCATTGCAGGAGAAGACATTCCTCCAGTACTTAGTGGTATTGAAGAAGCAGGAATGGGAAACTTATTAACAGTAGGTACTGCAGATAATCATGACGTTGAATGGATTCGACGTCCACAATTTGCATGTGAACGAGGTTTAAAACCAGTTTATGACATTGTTGATGACTGGAATGAAATTCAAGAAGCTTTAGTTAAATTCTATGAAGAAAAATACGGATTACGAACTAAAGACGGAGCAAAAATAACAATTCACGACGGGTATGTAAAAGTAGGATACCACATTATTACTGATGATACTCTTGCAGAAGTAATTGCACGAAAAATTGTCGGTTAATAGAAAAGAATAAATAAAAAAAATTACCTTTTCCTTAATAATTCCCAAAAAATATATACCGGCATTAAGTTTGCCGGTTTTATAAAATTTTATCATAATAAAAACTAAGGAATAACAAAAATTAAGGAAAAAATGAATAGAGAATCATATCAAATAGCAATTGTAGGAGAATCCGGACGGGGAAAAACATATTCCTTTAGAAATATGGATTCAGAAACAACAGGCTATATTAATTTAGAAAATAAACCATTACCGTTTACTACAAAATTTAAACATTATAGTAGACCTAATAATTGGCAAGACTGCTATCAAAAATTGATAGAGTATGCAAAAAATGATGATATAAAAACCGTAGTATTAGAAAGTTTTTCTTCTTATATTGATAGTGTATTAAAAACAGCTAGAGATACTAAAAAAGGTTTTGATATTTGGAATTTTTATAATGACGAAATAGGTAAACTATTATATTTATTAACAAAATATCCTAAAGATATATTTATAACAGCTCATCCAGCATGGGTAGAAACTCCTGAAGGAGCTGTAGAAAAACGCATTGGAGTAAAAGGTAATGAATGGAATAAAACAGGAGTAGAAAGAGACTTTACAATAGTTCTATTCGCTGATGCAAAATTATCAAATGATAACAAACGAGAATACTATTATACCCTAAATTCAGATGGAACTACCACAGCAAAAACACCACCAGTACTATTTGAAGATGAAGAATCTATACCAAATGATGCTTCAAAAGTATTGGAAGAATTAAATAAAATGTTTAATTAATTAATATTATATAAATATGCCTAAATTTAAAATTAGTAAAGAAAATAAATTACAAGATCAAGGTAGTTCATTTATTGAAGCGGGAATTCATGAAGACTTAGAATTTGACAGAATTACATATAATGTATCTGCAAATGGTAATAAATTCTTAGCTTTTTATTTAAAAGACCTCTCTGGAGCAGAGGTATCAAAAACAGAATGGGAACCTAAAGATGAAAATCCTGAAAAATTAAAAAATAAAGTAAATAACCAAATGATTAGAATCCATCACATACTTGTAGGATCAGGTGTGCTGAGTGAGATTAATATTGAAGCAGATGATTTCGAAGAATTCGCCAATAAATTAATTGATTTAGTAGGCGATAAATACAAAGATGTTAAAATTAGAGCCAAGGTAGTATATGACGATAATAACTACACAACTTTGCCTAATTACACTAAATATATTTGGATTGAACCAATGTCTGTACCTAAAGAAAAAAGTAAAATAAGAATACTAGGTATAGATAGAATGGAAAGAATAAGACCAGATGACACATCTAGTCAAAGTAATCCATTTGAAAGTGTAGATACATCTGAATCAGAAAAAGACAATAATAAGGATAAAAGCGATTTACCGTTCTAAATATCCTCAATATATATATATCAAGGGGTAGTAAAATTCTACCCCTTATAATTTTATCAGTATATGACACTATACGACACAAAAAATATAAAACCTGTAACTGAAGAAAATATTTTAAGTAAAACTACAGAATATGATATATTTTCATATTACTTAGGACACAGTTTTATAGTTAATTCTAAATTTAATAGCCCACTAAGAAAAGATAAAAATCCTTCTTTTGGTATATTTGTATCTAAGATAACAAATTCTTTATTATTTAAAGACCAAGGTATAGGAGAAACTGGAAATTGTTTTAAATTTGTACAATTAATAGAATCTTTGAGCACCTATAAAGAAGCATTAGAAAAGGTAAATGACGATTTAAATTTAGGACTATTAAATAGAAGCAAAAAAGGTATAGATGTAAAATATAATTATAAATCATCTAGAACCAAAATAGAAATAAAGACTAGATATTTCACAGAAAATGATGATGAATATTGGAATCAATATAATATATCTAGAGAGACATTAAAACAATATAAAGTAAAACCTATATCATATATATGGGTTAATGACACTCTTTTACCTTGGAGATATTCAAAAGAATACCCCATGTATGCATATCAAGTTTATAATAAATTTAAAATATATAGACCAAAGAATGCAAATAAGGAAAAATGGCTTACTAACTGTACTTTATACGATGTTCAAGGTTATGAACAATTACCAAAGTCTGGAGAATTACTTATAATAACAAAGTCATTGAAAGATGTAATGGTATTAAACGAATTAAATTATACTTCAGTATCTGCAAATAGCGAAAACTCTGTAATACCTAAAAAAATAATGTATGATTTAAAGAAGAGATTTAAAAATATTATTATATTCTTTGATAATGATAGTAGTGGTATAAAAGGAGCTGAAGAATTTTGTAAAACTTACAATTTAAATAGTATAAAAATAAGTACAGATAAAAAAGTAAAGGATATAAGCGATTTTATAAAAAAATATGGTAAAAAACAAACTGAAGAATATTTAAAAAAATTATTAACAAATGATAAATAATATAAACTTCTACAAATCATTACAGTCGGATTATGAAAAATCTACAAAAATTATTTACTTAAATCCTTTAAATGATATTTTATTAAAAATAAAAAAATCTGAAAAAGGTAGTAGTAATAAAATAATTAAGGCGTTACTTCCAAATGATCAATATTTAATAAAGAAATCTTATATAAATGATGATCACCCTAATTTTATAAATATAAAAAGAAAGAAAGATGGGTCTTTAATGATAAGTTATTTAACTATTAAAGATGTAAAATCTAAAATATTAAATAAATATATTAAAGATAAATTTAAATTATTATTAAAGGATGATTTTAATATCAGAAAAATACTCTCAAATAAAGAAGATTTATCTGTAAGAACTTGTATTTCATATAATAATGTACTTAGTAGTAAATTGTATACTTTTAGAAACTTTAGACCATCTGAAATTTCAGAAGATAGATATTTTAGTTATTTAAGTAGTATGTATATAAATATGTATGAAGAACTATCTAATATTATACATACCAATACTAAAATACTTTATAGTATTAATGAAATGCAAAAAAATAATTTTATCTTGTTAAAGATACTATACAATAGTATTATTAACGATACAAATTATATTGAAGATGTTAAAGAATATTATGGATTAAATTCTAAGGAAACTAAATATATAAATTCCAAACTTGATAGTAAATCATTTGAATTATTAAACTTACTAAAAAATATAAATTTATACAAAGATTCTTCTATTAGAAAACAAATTAAACCCGGCAAGTTCATTATAAAATTATTTAATAAAGGAATTTATAAACCTACAGAAATAGAAGATTTCGTAGAACTATTATCATCAGAATTTATTGATATTTCTAAAGATGATATAAAAATAGTTAGAGGTCCAGCTATACCTTATTATTATAATGAAATAAATTGTTCATACTATAAAAATTACAATAAAAAACGCAATAATGCGTCTTACTCAACACTGGATTTATTACAAGGTACTATAAATAATCAAGAAGATGGTGCGCAAGTAGAAAATAATTTAGGTGGGGGACAATTACATAATAGTTGTATGCGTCACAATAGTTGTACAGACGAACAATTAGATTTATATGTAGATAATCCAGATACAATAGGGATGTTGATTTTATTTGATTATGATAAAAAAGTTGCAGGTAGATGTATAATTTGGACAGATGGTAAAACTAATATGTTTGATAGAATCTACGCTGATAACAATTCTACAAGACATAAAATGTATAAATGGTTATTAAACAATAACTACATTAACGTATCTAACAGTAATAAAAATTATAGCGGACTTAATAATAATAACAAAACAACAGGAATTCCTATAAAAAATTGCATCTATGAAAAGTATCCATATTTAGATACATTTAAATATATAGATTTAAAAAATAAGAAATTATTAACTTATCATGAAATGGATAGTTATGAATCTGATAAATATTTATATTCAATAAGTAGTGGGGGACTTTCAGAGGTAACTAAATATTATACTACTAGTAATTTGATGGCTGAAAAACTGAATACAACAGATTATATAAATAATACAATAAGAAATTATAATCAAAAAAATAAGAATATTAAAAATATATTAAAAACTGAAGAATCTTCAATATTTAAAATTAAATTACATAGATATGCAGAAAATTCTGAAGATGATATAATAGATTATATTCATATATATAGCTGGAATATGAATAATACAGATAGAATGACTAAATCTTTAAAAAATAATGAAATACCTAATGGTATATCTGTTCTAAAATATTCTATAAGAAATGGTACTATTACAAGCAAAAAACATAAAGTTGATAAAACGTACAAAAAAACTATTGAAAAATTAGGTATCATTAATGAACAAAATAATTTAAAATCTAATAAATTAAATAAAGAAGATGCCAATAAAGCTCTTGGAAATTTAATGGGTGAATATTACGATAAACACGTTAAATATAGTCCATCTTTTATAGATTTACCTAGGACATATATGAATTCTTTTGGCCAAATATTTTAAAAATTTATGATTAAAAATAATGTTTAATTTAGGACTATTAATAAAAACTTTATCTGTGCAATCGAAATCTAATGACGATTCTAACATGATAAAGTTTGTGAAAAATTTCTTATCAAAAAATAAAATAAAATATAAGGAAGATACATATGGAAATATATATGTTACTAAAGGAAAAAGCAAATCTTATGCCTGTGTAGTAAGTCATATGGATACCGTACATCCTATGATAGATAAAGAATATTTTAAAATATTTAAGTTAAAGGATATACTTTATGCTATGAATGTAGAACTGGGAGAACAAGTTGGTATTGGCGGAGATGATAAAGTGGGAATATATATAACTTTACAACTATTAAAAGATTTAGATAATATAAAAGCCGTATTTTACAGAAATGAGGAAATAGGTTGTTTAGGATCTAAACATTCTATACAACATGAAAAATCTTTTTATAACGATTGTAATTTTATTTTACAATGTGATAGAAAGTATAAAAGTGATTTTATAACTAGATCTGGTGGAACTAAAATGTGTAGTACTGACTTTATAAATTCTGTAACTCCTTATATGGAGAAATATGGATTTAAAGAAGAGACGGGAATAAGTACAGATGTAGATAAATTAGTAAAAGGAGATGCCGGAATATCGTGTGTTAACATAAGTTCCGGGTACTATAGACCCCATACTGATACTGAAATAGTTAAAATTTCAGAAGTACTAAACACATTTAATTTTGTAACTGATATAATAAATAATTTAGGTAATACTAAATTTGAATACAAATATGTACCAACTCCCACATATAGTAATTTTGGAAATTCATTTACATATCCAATAAGTAGGAAAATATATTTTGATAAAATAGTACCAAAATACATATATCAAAATATTAAATTGTCTAAATATCCAGAATTTAATATTATAAATAGTAATAAAAATGAAATTGAAAATTCCTATGAATATTCTTTAAAGGATGAAGAACAACTAATACCAGTAAAAGGTATTAATTGTAACATTTGTAAAAGTAAAGATACAATGATATACTATCCTAAAGATGATATATTCATGTGTAAAAAATGTGGCAAAATATTAAACGATGATACGAATTTAAAAAAGAATGAACAAATAGATAATTTATATCACAAACTGAAAATAACTTCTAAAGGAGAAGATTTTGTTTTTAATAATTTAGCAGTTTGTTGGATTAAAAAAGATGATTCCGAATGGAGTTCTGTATTAGGCTCATATATGCCTTTAGATGAAGATAGATATAAATTAGCTTATTAAAAACATACCTACTTAAGTTGTAGGTATTTTTACTACTAAATTTATGAGTAAAAAGAAATCTAAAAATAAAAAAGTAAAAAATGCTACTCCATTATTTTATGATGGTATAAAATTTAAAAGTAAATTAGAAGTATACTGTTATAATAAATTAAAAGAAAATAACATAGAAGCTCCATATGAAGAAAATACTTTTGTAATAATTGATGCCTTCGTATATAATGATGAGAAAGTAAGAAAAATGACATACAAACCTGATTTTGTAGGTAAAGATTTTGTAATTGAATGTAAAGGAAAGGCTAATGATGCTTTTCCATTGCGTTGGAAAATTTTTAAACGCTATTTATTTGATAATAATTTAAATTACAAATTATACTTACCTAGAAATAAAAAGGATGTAGATGCAGTCATTGAAGATATAAAAAATCATTATAATGACAGAAAAACAGTATTACAGTGAAAAGAAAGTATCTAGTACCTCATTAAAATGGTTTGAAGATGAATCTCCTTGGTATTTTAAAAATATGCTAGATAAAGAAATAGTACAAGAAAAATTAAGTTGGTTCGATACTGGTAGACAAATACATATGTCTATTTTAGAACCAAAAGAATTTGACATTAACTATATTTATTTAGATTATAAAATACCAAAAAGTGAAAATCAAAAGAAATTCTGTGAAATTTATATAGATAATATAAATAAATATACAGATAAAGAAAGGAGAATACTATCTTATGAACGATCTTATAACGCTGTTGGTAAATCCGAAGATAAGATAAATAAAGAATCTGAGAAACTATATAATACCTTACAGAGTTATATAAAGTACTTAGAAAAATCGAAAGAGTATAAAGAGGTACTAACTAAATCAAAATGGAAATTAATACAAGATTTAAAAAAAGAAGCTTATAATCATAAGAAAGCAAGACAATTATTATTAGTGGAAAATGATTTAGCTAATGTAGAAGAGTATAATGAAATACCAATATTTTGGGAATATAAAACTATTGAAGGAAAAACAGTTCCTTGTAAGTCTATGTTAGATAGATTAGTAATAGATCATGATACTAAAACTATTAAATTAATAGATCTAAAAACTACTAGTAATTTAGGTACTTTTCATAAATCTGTAGATAAATACAAATACTACAGACAATTAGCTTTTTATTGGAAAGCTGTTGAATATGAATTTAAAGACTTGCAAGATTATAAACGAGAAAATTATATAATAGCGCTACGAACTAAAGAATTACCAGAATGTAAAGTATTTGAAATATCAAATAATTTAATAGAATTAGGTAATGAAGAAATTGAAAACCTAATGAAAGATATTTCGTGGCATTTTGAAAACAACTTCTGGAAATATTCAAGAGAGTATTATGAAGGAACAGGAGTTGAAAAATTAAAAGAAGAAAATTAATATGCACGTAAATACATTCAAAAAGTTAATTGAGTTAGGTAATTCTCAAAATAATACATTAAGATTTTTAATGCCTTTAATTTACGAACAAGGTATAAACAGTGATAACACTGTAACGGAACCTTTTATCGGCGCTTATATTAAAGATGCTAAAAATAAAGAATATGATGATAAATTATTATTAGTTTATGATAGTAAAAATGAACTTACAAATAAAGTTAGTGAGGTACTTACTAAATCTAAACATTATTTAGAATCTTATTCTAATGAAAATAATAAATTAAAGGTATTCGTATTTGATATACCTGAAAATAAACAACCAATATTAGAATTATTTAAAGAGGGTAAATACACACAATTCCCTTCATTATATAAAACTAATATAATGAAATTTTGGAATTTGGAAGAAGGTGACGATATGTTTACATATATACTATATGGTGTAGACGAATCACAAATGGACAATAATGTAACAGAACTTACAGAAGAAGAACAAAAAGATACCATAGAAAACGAATTATGGCCTATTCCAGATATGTCAAAAGAAACATTAAAATAATAAAAATAACTCTACAAAACACATTAAATAAACAGACATGAATAGCTTATTAAGATTCACGATGTAAAGTACTAAGATATATACGCCTTAGTTGAAGTTTATAAAGAAAGCTGTTAGGTATACTGTAAGATGAAAAAGGGTTTATAGTAGTCTTACTTAATACGAAAGTGCAAACCAGAAACCCTGAGTAGAGTTATTTTTAAAACATTAATGCAAGACTATTCCTGAATCCTCAGACAGTTGAGGTAGTTGTCGAAAGACAAAGCAACTGCTCCCACCAATGACAGGATGAAAAGGAGCATGATGTCTTGCATAAAATATTGGTTTGGTTAAGTTAAGTTGGTTAATTAGAAAGCCCACCGAGGGTAGGTAATATCATAAATTATAATATCCTTCCATAATAGTGTCAATTTGTTTTGTCCATTCAAATTGATACTTTCCTACCCTCACCTTTTTAACCTTATTAAAACAAAAATAAATGAATTGGAGAGAACAATTAAATAGTACAAATACTGAAGAAATTAAAAGATATGGCCAATTGAAAACTTGGTACCCTTATTTAAAGGATGAATTTACTAAACCTTATATGAGGCGTATATCTGCTAAAATAGCCAATTATAAGCAAAATGAGGGACTTTTATGTCCAAGTAAGGGAAATATATTCAGAGCATTCAGAAAGTGCCCATATGAAGCCGTAAAGCTTGTTATTTTAGGTCAAGATCCATACCCTGGTAAAGGAATTGCAGATGGGTTAGTATTTAGTACTAAAAATAAAGAAACGCCTAAAAGTTTGAAAAATATATTTAAAGAATTAACTAATGATTTTCCAGACATAAGATTATTAAGTAATTCTTTGGATAATTGGGCAGAACAAGGTGCGCTACTTATTAATACTGTATTTACTACGCATGCCGGAATATCTAAAGCGCATATCAATTATGGATGGGAAATACTAACTAATAAAATATTAGAATTACTGAATAATCATAATAATTCTATAGTATTTATGCTGTGGGGAAATGATGCTAGAAAATATAAAAGTAAAATTACAAATAAAAAACATTTAATATTAGAAGCGGTACACCCCAGTCCTTTATCAGCAAATAGAGGATTTTTTGGATGCAACCATTTTAAGAAAGCTTATAACTTTATTAAAGATAAATATAATTATGACTTTGATTTTTCAACAAAATAACACATATTAACAATGATTACAGAATCAAATACTTTATTAAATAAATATATGGATACTGTTTCAGTAAGTAAAAACGTAGCTTATAAATTTTTAGAAGATATTATAAGTCAAATGGTAGATCCATATGGTTTATTGTATGAAGACGGTACTTTAGAGTTTATATATGAACCTAGAGGTACTTCAAAGATGTTTAAAAAAATATTATCAACTAATTTCAGCGAAATACTTTCTTTTTTAGGTATAAAATTTCCTAAACCAGATGAATATAGAATGATAAAAGTGAGAGATTTATATGACTGTGTAATAAACAGCAGGTCATTTAATCCTGATATTTATAATTTACAAATACTAAATACTGATATTCCATTTGAAAATACTTTGGAAAGAAGATTAAGATATTTCTTTTACAGTCGTACTAGAAAAATAAAAGAAAAAAATTCTGATAGAGATTATTTCTTATATCCTATAGATGATATATTAGTAAACGAAATAATTAATTATAATTTTCCAGATAAAAAAATAAAAAAATTCATAAATGCACTAGAATTAAAATATTTTAATAATTCCTCACTTACTTATTTAGGGCCAAGTATTATAATGACTTGGATACCAGAATTAAGAGATAAAAGAGTACAAGATATAAACAATCTTGCTAATGCTTTTAAAGAACATATTAATATAATCTACAAAAAAGATTATTCAGAATATGTAGAAGGTGTGGATGATAAAGAACTTAGAAACGAATTTATACAATTTTATATCGACACTAAATAAATTAAAATATACGATTTCATGATTGACAGGGGAGTGGTTACCCCGCAAGTTTGGTTAATTGAAAAAGAAAGGGCAGCCTTAATGACTGCCCTATCTTTATTTGTATGTTTATGTAGTACTTAATTCTTAAACCAATGCATTTGGTTTTCTATATTTAATAATCTAGGTATTTGTTTAGCAACTGGTACCATATTAATAAAATATTTTTCCATCTTCATATGATCTTTCCAAGGACCTGTTTTAAATCTTGTCCAAGGTCTATCATCATCTAATGGATTAAATGCTAATTCTACCATTCTAATAGTATTTTCTATTATAGACATAGCTGCTGCAGGAGATTTAAGTATTCTCATTGCTTCTATAGGATTACTAAAGAAAAACAATTCTGACCTTAATCTTAAAAACTGATATGCAGCATGACTATAAAAAGCTTGTTTAGTTTCATCATCTTCATCACCAGCTAACTTTACAAACAAATTACCTAATATAAATGCTAATACCAATGCTATTGTTTCTGTAACTGTTCTCTTGATATTGGCTCGTTCTAAAGTTGTTAGTCCTTTTAAATAAGCTTTAGCGGATTCATGTTTAAAAGCATTAGCATCTTTAAATAGCCTACCTAAAAAATTATTAAGTAATATACCAGCTGTTTTACCAGCAACTCTACCAGTAGTAATATAAGACCCTTCTGTAAAGAATTCGCCTATTTCATTATATTTAAAAGCTCTAGAACCATCACGATTTTTACGTTTACTAACTTCCCAGCGTCTATTCATTCCTGGTATTACAAATTTTCTAAACATATAACCCATTCTGCCTAATGCAAGTCGTTGTAAAGCAATTTTACCTAATTGAGAGTACTCACCATGCATTCTAGATAGAATACGTTTCATTCTTAATCCTATAATGTTTACCTCTTCTTCAGTTAGTTCAACTCTCTTGTCTAATACTAATTCACCTTTATCATTGACTGAATATGCATCCAATAAACTTAGCTCTTTTCCATCTTTATCTTTTATAATATTACCTTCAGAGTCTCTAGCTTTAATATAATCTAGCATGGCCATCATTGCTCTAGTTTGCATCATATGCTCACCAGCATGAGAAGTAAAGAATAATGTATTAGTCATCATCATTCTAGAGAATTTAGATGATTTTCTCATAGCATCGTCACTACCATAATCATTTAATACATCAAATCTTTCAGCTAATAAGTTAACTTTATTTTCTGGTTTTCTAGATCCTATATCGCCTAATATGCCAACTAAATTTTTAGCATATTCCCTAGAAGCTTTCCTATAATTTTTCATAGTATAGAATTCGCCAGCAAAAGATTCTGCTATTTGCATAGTCTCCCCCAGCATTGTATTAGCAGTACCTTGAACGAAGTTAATACCTAGCATATTAAGTGCTGTAAATCTATTTAAAGCATCTGCTGCTTTAGCTTTATCTATACTAGACCCAAATACAGTCCAAGTACCTTCATCTTTGGCCATTTTACCATACACAACGGATTCCACCCAATCGCCTAATTGTGCAGCTATTAATGATGAAGCTCCTGATTTAGTTAACTCCCTGTTAATAAGTGCTTTATTAGCATTTTTAATTGGATTTGCATGATTATCTAATTTAACTATATCTCTATTGTCTATTAAAAATTTAGTAAGCTCTAAATCTGATAAAACTTCATTAGTATTTTTATATGTAACACCCATTTTATATCTATTATAATATATAGATGCTATATCAAATGATTGATCGTCAACCGGTATTTCATTACTGTAAAATACAGGTAAGAATAATTTAGGATTATTACTTTCATCAACTAATTCCATTATTTCTCCACCTGCCATTTCACCTTTTTCTACATCATAAGGTTTTAAAGATACCCATTCACTAGTTATTTCTTTAGTAGATTTGTATAGACCTTGTCTAGATTGTAATCTCTCTATAAAACTTTTAGCAATTCCTGGTAATCTAGTACCTAATCTATGTTGATAGGGTAAAACTTGATCTATTTCATTATTTGTTTCTACAATAAAATCATAGAATTTTATCCTAGGATCAGTTTGTACACCATCTACTAACCCACGTTTTCTAAGTGATTGTAATTCATCCCATTGTGGATTGTACCAATTTGTAATACTTTTTTCCCATATTATTTGGCCTGAATTTTTAACTTCTTTTACTTTTCTACCTTCTTTAACAGGGTCTCTAAAATTCCATATATTTTGAGAAATCCATTTTTGAATATATCCAGCTGCTTGATGTTCATTACCTTTAAGTACCTTACTTAAATCTTTTTCAGCGTACCTAGATTTATCATTTTCTACGACTCTTTCAAATTCTTCATAAGTTAATATGCCGCCATCCATAAGTTCTTTCATATAATCATACTTTGCTTGATTAAGATCCTTATGATGAGTAATAATATTCATTTTTCTGTACTTATAAAGAACATTTTCTTTAGCAGTTTCATTCATTCCTTCAAGTTCATTAACCATTCGTTTAACTCTCTCATATTCAGTTTTAAAACTGCTCCTAAATTTATCTATATAATGTCCAGTTAATTTACCATCTTCATCTCTTTCTAACATAAAACTATAGAAGGATTCTTCAGATTGATTGGCCTTTTTATTTTGATAATTTTCTAAATCTCTTAATAAACCAACTAATTTATCCCTATATTTAAGTCCTTCTAATCTAGAATTTTCTAATTGCAATGCATATGATTTTACTAACGTACTGATAACCATGTCATCAGAATTAAGTACAGTATCAGCCCATCTGGCTATATAAGATATATCAAACGCACCTTTTTCTAGTTCAGCTTTAAATATAGCAGTAGTACGATCTTCAATAGTTCCTTCAAATTCTTTCATTCTATTTGAAATATACGTATTCATAGATATATCAGCTTTTTCTTTATCTGATAAATTACGCCATTCTCTTTCAAATATAAGCCTATATTCAGATTTTATTCTAGTACTTTTTTGTGCAAATTTATCTACTATAACATTCCTACCATCTTCTAATATAAACTGATCTATTTCATCAATTTGATCTGATGTATTACTTAATTGTTTAAGTATTTTCTTAAGTTGTTCATCATCAACATCTGAATGCCTATCTACAATAGTTTTACGAATTGCCTTAACGATTCTAAATCCATTAACATAATCAGCCCACTGTATTAAATGCTTGGAGTCTATTGCTTCTTTATCTCCCTTTTTATAAGCTTCTCTAGCTTTTTTAAAACGGTTATAAACACTATTAATTTGGCTAACAGCCAAAGCACTAAAATCTAATAATACATCTAAATCAGATTCTTCACTCTCCAGTACTTCTAATCTTTCTCTAAGTTCAGCAATCTTTTCTTGATTGTCTCTACGTTTATAAATTTTTATTTTATTTTGTATAGAATCTATTGCTTTTAAACGTAATTCATTTTCTTCAGAAGATATTGTAAAAGTCTCTTCTATATATTTAGGTACTTTACCAATAACTGTTTGTTTTTCAGCTTGTTCAGGATCATCTTCTTCAGGGTTCTTTTTCTTATCACGTTGTTCATAAGCTTCTCTAGAAGGTCTATTAGTACGTTCTATATACTGTTCACCAACAACCATATTAGCTAATCTTCTAACAGTTGATTTTTCTATTTTAAGTACTTGTTTAACACGTCTAAAAAAACGCATTAACCACCTTTGCCATTTAGGTCCTTTTTCAGCTATTTCTCGTTCGTTGAATATCTTAGCAACTTCTTCACCAATAGCTTGTGCTAATATCTCTTTTTTAAGTTTATGATTAGTTATATCTTCAGCTAAATCAGGATATCGTTCTAATACCCTTTTTTCTATTTTTGAGCCCTCTAATTGTTTAAGGCCTTGTTGTACTAAGGTATTATTTAAACCCCCTATTAAATCGACTAATAAGTGCCCAAATTCGTGCCCTAACGTATCTCTAGTCATTAGATTAGGATTAACTCTTATAACAGAACCACCAGCCTCTAAAAGGCCTAATTGGGGTATATTAATGTCTTCTATTACTTGTCTGACTTCAGGAAATACATTGAGCATTATCTCTTTTTGTCTATTAAATTCTTCCCTATACTTATTAGATTCTTTTACTCTAGGCTGTAAAGGCTTAGAATCACCGGCTCTTTGCTCATATTCAGTACTTTGTCCTTGTTTTAATAAATTATTTGGATTATAAGGTACTGTAGTTTGAATTCTAGTAGTCTTTTTATTTCTAATATTTGTCGGCTCAAATTTAAAAGTACTAAATTTAGCTTCAGGAGAATATTTACTATAAAGATCTTTAACTTTTTGAGTAGCTTTTTTCGGATAAAATCCTATTTTCTTTTTAACCCATTTTCCTTTATCATTCTTCTCCCAATCTTGAACAAGCCCTTCTCTATTTTCAATACCCCATACAAATGGATTATGAGTATCTGTCATTAACTCCCACTCGCCTTCTCTATTTTTATACATAGTGAGATCATCTGATAGCTTGTCATTTTTTCTCATTTGATTAAACAAATCAGAAGGTACCTTTTTAAAAGATGGTTTTTTATACTTATCAGCTGTAGAAATGGATTTAATGTCAGATTCTGTAACCATATTTTCCAATTCATTAATTGTAGGAAATCTGGTTTCATTATTCTTATATTGCCACAAAGCTACTTTAACCCTTAATATATGAGGATTATAAGTAGACTTTTTTTGCAGTTCTTTAAATTCTGGATGATTTGTATTTATACAATGTAACATAAATATTTATATTAAAATGGTGGGCAGTAAATAGTTTCCCAAATTAAAGCTTGTTGTTCTTCTTTAGTAAGTTCATTAAACTCCTGCATACTTATACCAGGCATATTACCTGCTGTTTCTAAAGCTTCTAACCACGCTTCCCAACTAGGTTCTATAGATTCATGACCTGTTTCAGCATCAGTTATAAATGGAGACTCTTCTTGTTGTTCATTTAAAACATCAAAATCTGTTTCTATATCTATATCATCATTTATCAACCCTTCTACCTCCATAGGCCAAGCCGTAACTAATTTACCAGTATTAGTTTTAAATTGCGGTAATCTAGTTTCTATTTTCTCTAACCATTTGCCTTCATTAGTTTGTTTACCACCAATACTAACCATTTCTGTCTCACCAGTAACAGTGGCTTCAAATGAATTTTTATAAGTATCGTATTTAATACGTACTTTTCTACCTTTATTATCTCTAGCTAAATCTTTTACAGTATAAAATGATCCTTGTGTTGCTTTTATATCAGAAATATTTTCTAATCCTAAAAACTCCCTCAAATTGACTATTTCATTAGCACTAACTTCTATATTATCATCTGATTTTAATTTAGCAGAAATTTCAGCATTACTTATATTAGAGTATTCTTCAGCCTCTAAAGCTTGTAATAATACATTGTATACAGTATTACCTAATCTATCACGAATTTCTATGCGTTCTTCTGCTTTAGTACGTTCTCCTTTTCTATTATTATCAACCTCTTTCATTGCCTCTTTACTAACTTTATCATTAAGTACAAATCTATATTGAGTATTATTAGCTTCTAAATTGTCTAAAGTATTCTTAACAACTTTTAGTTCTGATATATCTACAGGTGTAAATTCATCTACTTTATTATCTAAAAATTCTTGTATTCTTTCGTTAGTACCTTTTAATTGCGTGTATATATTATTAGATTTTATAATAGATTTTGATAAACCATATTCCTTAATAGCAAATCCTTTTTTATAGTAACCTTTTTTACTAGTTATTCTATATATAGGATCACCATTTTTATTTCTACCTATATATCTATATAATATTGTTTCACCTGTATGAGTACTAGCAAAATATGGTGCATATATAGGATTATTATACTCATCATACCCTCTAAATAAATCTGAATTTTCATTATGTATAAAACTAAGTATAAAAATCTTACCTTCTCCAAAGGACTCATCTATAGAAATACCCTCAAATGAATCTACTATAGGAACTAATCTTTTAGTTGATTCATTAGAAGCTTTATGTCTAATCCAAGCATTTTTAAATAAATCATCTAACATCAAAGAGAGTTCAACAGAACCTTCTTCACTATTTAAATTGTTTAAAGTCTGCCTAAAAAATTCGCCAAATCCTATATCTTCTAAATAATCAGTAGGCATATACTCAAAAAATGAATACATATTTCTAGATAACCCTGAAGAATAAAATGCATATAATACTAATCCTCTGCCTAATTTTCTAACAGTTTCATCTTCGTGATATATTAAATCAGACCATGATCTGCTCAAATCTTCTTTATCCCATTTCTCTTTTATACTACTATTTTGTACTCTAAGTTTGTCTGGAACATCTGTTTCTTCAGAAAATTCTGCTTGAATTGTTTGTATTAATCTATTTCTTCTTAATTCTGGGTACTTATCTAATAATTCATTTTTTCCTACTTTAAGTTCGTATATATTATTAACTAACCCTTTTTCACTAAAAAATAATTTCTCTACTTTTTTATAATCCATTCCAAGACCATTATCTTCACCAGTAAAAAATTGGGAAGATACCATAGAAAACATTTCATCTTCTAAATAAGAAATTAAAGTAGCGTCATTAGTATATTTATTACCTGTCAGCTCTAATACTTTAGATAAAACACTTTTAAACGCTCTAGTATTAGTCACTGTTAAACCACCAAATAATTGCTCAGATAACCCTATACTATTTTCATAGTAAGTACCGAGAAAAGTGTCATTAAATATTTCAAAGGCGCCGTCTATTGCATTTGTATCAAATACCTTATCGTAAGTATTAGTAAATGCTTTCATTTCAGCATTATTCTTACCGTATCCTTTAGTATCGGTTCTAGATGCCATAACTAATTCATTTAAGTAATTAGCTTGTTTATCTAACTCTTGAAATAATTCTAATATTTTTAATTGTGTTTTATAATATTTGGCATCTTTTGTAGTATTATTATCAATACCATTTATAAGGGTTTCCATATCCCATAAACTATCAGGTAATTTTATATTCCTACTTTTTTTATTTTCTTTATACAGAGCGTTTTTAAATAACTCTTCATATTTTTTTCTAACTGCAGTACCTGGGTTAGTTTTAGAAGTTACTAATCTACCTGATTTTAAAGCAGCCTTATAAGTTAACTCCTTCAATATAGGTTGTGCTAAGAAGTAAAAAGTTTTTTCTCCAACACCTGATCTAATTAATAAATTGGTTATTGAATATGTTCGTTTATTTACATTTAGATCAAATATATAAGGATCTTTAGCAATATCCACATGTGCATTAATAAGAGCTGATAACCAATCTAGTATATAATTACCTTCAGAATCTTTTATTCCAGATAAATCTGTATTTCTCTTAGAATTTACATTACCTATTTGTATATTAGTTTTCAATCCTAAACCTACTATTTGACCTAATATATGATGTACATTATTAAGTGCAAATGGGCCAATTCCAAGTTTCCCACCGGAATATTTTCGTTTAACTTCTTCTTGATATTCTGGAGATAATTCATATAAACTAGGAGTAAGCTCTTTCTCTAAACCTTCTAATTTCCTAATATATTTAGATATATCTTCAACCATTGAAGTAGATGCATCTAATGGAGTAGTCATATTAATAAAACTATACTTACTTCTTAATATAATCATATAAGCATCTAAAAGTTTATTTTCAACAGCTTTAGAAGTATTTTGTTCTATTAATGATCTTTGACTAAAGTCTTTTAAATTCTGTTTAACCCATCTGGTAATTATTCTATCAATTGCTTTTTCTCGTATATCTCTAATTCGACGAATAGTTTTATTTCTATCGTTCATCATATCATATAAAGCACTTTTTAATTCTTTAGCGTCTAATAAGTCATCTCTCCACAGTTCTTCATTTTCATAATCTAAATCTATATATTCTTCTAATTCACCTATTTTTAATTTCAATTCGTCAATTTCAGATTTAGTCATTTCATTTTGAGCAGCTTCTTCACGTATTCTTAATGAAATGCGCTTATTTATTTCGCCTATTTCATCGCTTAATATCTCTTCTGCATATTTTCTAGCACGTTCCTCTGTAGTACTATTATTATCATCTAAATAAGGTGTTTTTACAACATCTGTAATTTCTTTACCAGTCTTATCATAATTATATCTAACAGCATATAACTTATCAATATCAAAGTCAGATCCTGTAAGCGTGGTAAATTCTGCAGGAAGTATAATAACGTCACCAACATTTTCTGGTAATAGTCCAACAACTTTCATATATGAAACAGAATTCATACCCTGTGTAGGAATACGATAACCTATTATTTCTGGATTATTTTCTACAAATTTTTTCTTTTCTTCAAAAGAAAGTTCTGAATAATTTGGTATTATATGCTTAAACATATTTATAGATACTATACATTCCATAGGCATAGTATCGCCTGTTTCTTCATTAGTTCTATAGAATTTTAATTCGTTAGTACCATTTTCAAACCAATCAACTTTATTCTCAAAATTATCTATATTTTTATCTGAAACAGTTTTTAATCCAAAATTAGACATTTGAATAAATGAACCGCCTGGAAGCATTAAATCTACAGCATGCTTATTTATCATAGATATAAACCTACTATAAATCCATTTTCTTTCCGGTAATGCGTCAAATGGAAGTTTTATTTTACCATCTTCTATAATCAGAGCTCTTACAATATTATCAGACATTCCAGATTTTCTAGCATCTTCTCTAAGCATTTTTAGTAACTTAGAAGAATCTAATTTACCACCTTCTATAGTAACGCCTAATTTCTTCAATAATCTTTCTTTACCTTTTTCTGATAAAGCTGATACTGATTCCATTACAGTATTTATAAGATCTTGTCCAGACACTCCCTCTTTATAGGTAGCATTTTTATCTATATTAGACATTATAATTTTCTTAACCTGAGTACCAAATAATGTATCTTCAGATAAATGTGGGTCGGTAACTAGCTGTTTTCTTAAGTACTTAAATTTTTGAGGGTGATATTCTAAATCACGTTCATTAAAATCGGTAATTTCAGTTTTAAACTCATCTCTATAATAATTAAATCTACCCATATTACCCACTTTAACAGCCGTATCATGTTTTATAGCTTGTATAGATTCTTTATCAGTATAGTCATAAAGTGTATTACCGTCTTTATCTACTTTTTTACGAGCCCCCATTCTATCAGCCAAACGTTCTAAATCAGTACCTTCTACAACACGTCTAAATAATGGAGCCATAGACATTTTATCAAAAATAGGTACGCCTAACCCATCTCTATATTGAATTTCAAAATATACAGTTTTAAGTACAGGCATAACTAAATCTAATGCCTTCTTTTCGTCCTCAACACTAGGTTTTTCTTCAGATTCTAATATATCAAAAGCTTCTGACATTTCATCAGTAAATTCTCCCCATCTAATCATTAATGATTTAGCCATACTTGGGGAAATGTATACTTGAGCGTCTGTAGGATCTGTTTTTCTATAATTTTTTAAATTCTTCTTAACTAATTTATCTGCAACATCTTCAGTAAGTCCTTCTGTTTCTACATAATATTTTAAATGCCTTTCATATAAAGAATTATAGTACACAGAATCTATTTTATCAGTATTTAATGTAGCTGCATTATAAGTGTATTTACCATACAATTCATGATCTTCTGAAAAATTAGTTCTAGTATTAGTACCAGTAGATGTGGCTACAGAAATTCGTTTCACTTTATCAGCATTTATTTTTTTAGATGTGTCACCTTTATAAAAAGCCACATCGCCAGAAAATATCATCTCTGTCTCTATACCTGCTGCTATAGTATTTGCAGTATAATCCGCTAAAGTTTTATAAATAGCGGCTATTGTAACGCCATTATAATTCTCTTTAGATAATTTTTTTAATTTTTCAGAATCAAGTAGTTCGTTGGAAACTATGGAATTATTATTACCGGTATTTATTATACCTAATTTACCAACCATACTTATGGTATTATCAATATTTCCTTCTAAAGCATTTATTATTTTTTCCCTTACTTTAGTAAAACCTTCTTTACCATTAAATACTTTGAAGTGTTGAAATTTAGTACCGTTACCAGCATATTTACCATTTCTGTACTTAAATATTTTATAAAGCCCCCTATCCATTTTTTCATAATAAATAGCGTCGCCTTTATTATTACTTATCTTATAGTGGAAATTTTCAACTAATCTAGAAGTATCTATAGCACCTTTATTATTAAAAGCTGCTTCTATTTGTTCTTTAGCTAATTCTATTCTTTCATTTTCAGCTTCAGCATACTGCATTAACACATTTACAACTTCTGAATTGGGATCTATAGATATATTACCAGAATCATCTACATTTATATCACAAGATAAAGGATCTACGCCTTTATATAAATAATAAGTACGCCTATCGGCTAAAGTAGGCATTGGCAACATACCATTTTGTATAGCTGTAATTTTAAGTAGTATGTTTTCTATATCATTTAATGATGTATATTCTCTACCTGAATCAGCTGCATTTAGCTGTATAAATCCTGAAAACGTATTAATACCAAAATTTCTACGTTTAGTCGGTGATATTTTAAGACTATTTAATATATAAGATTTAGATGAATATACAGAACTTAACATTTCATCTAATTTCTCTGGATTACTATTCAATTCCCTTATTATATCTGTAACATAAGTATTTTGTGTATAAGAATAATAAGCATTACCACCCGGACCTAATACTGTAGAAGACATTTCTTCAGGTTTAGTAAGAATATAAGCTTGCGCTATCTCATCTATTACCTTTTCATCAGTAAATACGTCTTTACCAGTTAATGTCTTTTTACCAACTTTAATTACTTGGCCTTTAGACATTTTAACTAGAGAACTTTTATCTGAAAATAAATTAGCTACATCTTTTAATACAAATTCTGAAAAAGCCTCTTCCCTAGTCTGAACACCCTTTTTAGATGCTAATATTGTATTAAGTACTGTATTATCTAATGGTATTGCTAATTCATTAAATATATCTATTAAGTTATTAAAATGCTTATCAAAGTTTTCAATAGTACCCCTTTTACCATAAGCTCTGGCATCCGGTAAGATGTCTTTAAATCTATCAGATAAATTTTGTATTTTTTCTTCAGATAGTTTTCTGTACTTACCTTCAAACATATTACTATCATAGAATATTTCATTCCATTCCCTTACTAACTTCTTAGATACCTTTTGAACATCAGTACTCTGAAAATTAAATACCGGCTTGCTATCGACTAATTCATAAGTTATATCTATAAATTTGTGTTTAGCAGACTTTAAACTCACTTCAAATTGAGTTCTAAGTAATTCACCTTCTTCCGATAATCTTTTGTATAATGTTTTATAAGGCGCATAATTTTCACCCATTTTATTTAAAAAATCCATCATTTCATACGCATCTTCAAAATTATGAAGATCATTTAGAAGTCTATTAAATGTCGGATTAAAATCTACAAAGGAAAACATTCCTGTAAAATCATCCCTACCTTCTGGTAAAGTCATTACCATTAATTTAACAGCTGATAAAATATTATCTTTAATATCTGTTTCATATGGTGCTTCATCATATCTAACTAAATCTAGACCTTTGTCTAAATCATCTAATTCATCTAAATTTTTATATACTTTTAATTGTGTTAAATAACTTTCAGACAGTCTAACAAATTCATCAAAATTATCTAATATGGCATCAAATACTTCTACTTTACTAGTATTACCCTCTGCTTCAAATGCTCCACGTAATTCAGCTATTTTAGATTTTACATTGCTATATTTAATATTAGATAAATCGGTTAACGTATGAACATTATTTAAAGCAAATGACAAATATACAATATTTTTAGTAATAGATCTTATTTGCTCTGCCGTAAAATTAGTAGTGTCTCTAAGAAATGTTATACCATCTTTTCTATATAAATCAGAATCATACTTTGGTTTAGCATTTTTAAATTCACCTTTATTTATAGCTTCAAATACTTTTTCTATTTCAGTATCTGATAATATATCAAATTCAGATTTATTAAACCACTTAATCAAATTATTCCATAAATCCTTAAAGAAGTCTGCTATTTTTTTGGGTAAACTACGTTCAGCTTTTGCTTTATTTTCAGTTAAAACATAATTTCTAAATTCTTCAGCTAATTTCTCTTCAACTTGTCTATCTGAAGCATTCTTTAAATTATAACGTTTTCTAGCAGGATTATATAATGATTGCCTTTGTTCTTCAGTTAAATAACCTAATGATACTCTGTGAAAAGCTTCATGATATAAAGTACCCTCTTCTGCTACATTAGATAATAATATAGCATCTTTAGTCAATGCGCCAAACCCTACTTTACCGTTTATATTGATTAAACCATCAACTAATTGTACAGAATCGTCAGAAAGCCGCTTTTTAAGCCATTTAAGCTCTTTTTTAGTATCCGCTAGTGTATAACGTTTACCAGCTAGTGAACGTTCCCTAAATGGGCTTAATTCATCTAATATGTCGTCTGAAGACTTTTTAGAGTCTTCCTTAGGCTTTTCTTCTGCAATTTCAGGTTTTATCCTAGGAGTATCTTCAGCTCTAGTTTTATAATTGTAAGGATTCATTACAACTACAGGAGCATGAAATGGTAATCCTGGAGTTAAATCTGTTTTAATAAGACCGTTGCTTATTACAAATGAATCATATAATTGACCGCGTTTACCTTTAAGACTGCCTATTTTAAAGTCTTTCTTAATCGGGCGTGCCAATTTTTTACCTACTATGACATAATTTTTTCTAGTAGTTGCCCATGTAATAAATTGTTCTATGTCCTTATCTGTACGTTTTTTAGGATCTATAGCCAATTTACCGTTCTTACCAAAATAAATTACTTTATTTTTTACATATAGTTGCTTATCTAATAAATAAGGTATAGGAGTTTCTTTATTATCTTGCCTAGTAAAATTCTCACCTTCTAATACAAGTAACTGTATTACTTCACCAACCGTTAAGTTTTCAACTTCATCTCCTGGATATACTGTACTTCTACCACCTTTTGAATCATATGCTACTATTAATGCTTTTAATAATATTTTAGCATGCTCCCTAGATAATTTAGTAGGATTAAGCATAACTGGGAAAAGCTCCCCATTACAAGTTTCTTTAGTTGCATAAAATATAGAACCTGGACTAGGGGCGCCTATTGAAGGAATTACATTATCAGTACCATCAACTATAGTACTTATATTATTAGAAATAGCTAACCGCATATCCTTCAAGGGTTCTTTGAATACAGCCGTTAGTTTAGAATTTCTATTAGGATCTGATGGAGATACCGTATTAGGGTGACCCATTGTTTTACTTAAATCCTCTATACGTAATTTTTTACCTTTAAGTAAGTCTTTTAGCAATCTTCGCCTAACACCTCTAGCTTCTATCCATAATTCACGTTTATATTCTATTATGGCATCTTCTCTTTGTTCAGCTATTTCCTTAGGTATTCGTACATTCCACCAATTAGATACAT